>Ga0315284_10000668_pt1 | contig 47023 bp, 68 predicted proteins | sample YL17G09_16_MG_FD_203696 | JGI IMG/M metagenome (GOLD analysis project Ga0315284, IMG submission 203696) | Sediment microbial communities from Yellowstone Lake, YNP, Wyoming, USA - YL17G09_16 | ecosystem: Environmental > Aquatic > Freshwater > Lake > Sediment | place: USA: Wyoming | collected...
ACCACGCAGCAGACCACGCAGCAGACCTCGCAGCAGACTCCGCAGACCACGCAGCAGACCCCGCAGACCACGCAGCAGACCCCGCAGCAGACCTCGCAGCAGACTCCGCAGACCACGCAGCAGACCCCGCAGACCACGCAGCAGACCCCGCAGCAGACCCCGCAGCAGACCCCGCAGACCCCGCAGCAGACCACGCAGCAGACCTCGCAGACCACGCAGCAGACCTCGCAGCTTCAGAAGGATTCTTTTGATAATTCTCCGCCGCTTCTATTGCCTTCCTCGGTCGGTCATCGTTTGGATATACGTCCTCAAAATTCTTCAGGCACAACCGTGCGGCAAAGATAGCCAGTGCGACAGAATCTTCTTTTTCCCATTTCCATACCTTGACAAGTTGCATCCGTTCGCAGGTGACTTTATCATCGCCTTTGATGCACCCACCGAATATCTCAACCTCTGCAAGAACCTCGGGCACGACGTAATTGATTGCATCGATAACATTCTCACAGGCGTTCAGCCCGACACATTCTTTTGTTGGTGCCGGTACGGTTCTCCATTCTCCGATTCTCCATTCAGACTTATCGTAGTCTGACATGATTTTTCCATCCTGTAGTCGTAAGGATTTCCAGAACCGTTTCCTCATTCATCTCACCTCAATATTCATAGTGCCAACCTCGTCAGGATATGGGACTCAAGCTCAATGCACCGGACAGCCAGCAGGAAGTCAGTGAACAGGTCATATCTTGGGTGGACTGGGAGTGTTGATGCAAACATCGCTTTTTCGAGGTCATCAAACGACTGCTTGCATATCTCCGGTGTCGCATCCCAATACGGAGAGAAGTCACACCCCCGTCCATTCAGGAGAGCGAGCCCGAAGTTCAGGGTTCTCACGCAGGTCGCAAGGTTCTTCTCCTTTGCCCTCACCTCAGCTCTCTTCTCAGCATCCTTGAACTGGGAAGTTGCCATACCCAGTATGGACGGGTACGAATCCTTTGACAGCTGGCGCTCAACGAGGTCTTTGAGTTCAAGGAGGGTATCGCTGCTCTGGTGGACTATGGGGGAGCACACTGCCCAGATCGCGTTCACATTCCCTTTCATCAGGAGGTGAATCAGGTGGCCAATCTCCATGAACTGGCAATCGAACTCCTTTCCATCGTGCTCGAACTTCTGTTGTGGCCTTGTGGAGTCAAAGTTCCCTGTCCGAAGATAGACAGAAGCCGGTGTCCGATAGCAGAAGAACAGGTCATAGTCAGATGAAATGTCTGCCATCCCCCACATTCGGCTGCCGACTTCGGTGATGAACAGGTACTCTCGCTCGCTAATGTTCTGAGGGAGATTTATCGGTGGCATCGGTCTCATCTCCGAGGTATCCCTCAAGAACATTATGCTGGTAGTTCTCAATCATGACGCCAGTAACGTCAGGGTCGTTCCTTGCGATGATGTCGGTGTACGCAATCATCGAAGAGATGGCATCTTCCGGTGTGTCACAGTTGACAACCGACGGCTTCACGAACTGATACGTGCCGGGACCGAGCGATATGGTACACTCAAGGCCGTACTTCTTCACACCACCGTTATCAAGAGTGATGTGCAGGCGAGCATTTCCGATAATCTCTTCTCCCTTGATGCCGAGCTCCCTTGCAGCTTGGTCGAGTGTGACGAACTCACCCTCCTTAGCAATCCTCTCAAGTCGGTTCAGCTCATCAATCTCGTCTTGGCTGGCCGGTTCATTCTGGCTGTGGGAACTCGGATCAACAACGAAGACAACCCCCCCGCTGATAGCGTACCCATGCTCCCGGGCGTATTTCTCGTTCATCAGGAACGATAGCTTCCCCTCTTTGGAAGCAGAGAAGATGACACCATCACCGAGCATGATGCCGCCACCTTTGTTCAAAAATCTCTGCACTGGTTTCACATCGTACGGAGCTCCGTCAATGTGTATCAGGTCAGGGAACGAGAGGGACGTCACTTTGCCGTACCTCTTTCCCTTGGCCTTTTTCATCGGTTTTGCCTGCGATTGCATTGTGTATCACTATCTCCTTCTTTGGCATAGCTAGTCTCATCAGAGCCAGCCTGTCAAACTGCATCCTGTTTGATTCTTCCTGAAGCTTGATCAGCACTGCGAGAAGATTGTTGGTTTTCACCTGCTCTTCTCCAATGTCAGGGAGCGAGGCAGCCCTGTCCTTGTCAGTCCTCTGTTGAATGATTGTCCCCCCACCGGGAATCTCAATCACTTTCGGACTCAGCTCATCACGGTATTTCTTCCGGTCAGTCCACATACCATTGATACGTGAAGCCCGGGAAGGCATACCAAACTTTTCAATGTATTTGAGTGCGAACTCTTTGAGAGTCCTGCACTCAAGAACGAGCTGTTTCTCTTCCTTCTTGATTACTTCACCGCCCATGTCAATCGAACCGTTTCCCGATGTCGATAAGAATTTCTCCGAGCAGAACTATGTCCTGTTTAGGGCAGCATCCTTTATCAGTCATGCTGGCGGCGATGTCCCACGCTTTGGCATGTACCTTGAGAACGTGTTGGTTTCTCTTCAGCCACTCCTTGCGTTGTGCCTCTTTCTCTTTTGCGTCCATAGGTTCATCTCCTGACTATATTGAGGGTGTCAAGGTGTATCCACATTCGGAACTTCCTGTTCTTCTTGAGGTGGTTGACGATAGCCATCATCTCTTTGTGGCTGCGCATCTCCATGACCGACACCGGACGGCCATCGGTCAGATGCTCAGTCACACTTCTGAACCAGTTGCCTGTCTCGTCCTTGTGGAAAATATGTCTCTGGTTGATCACAACCGAGACAATCCCGCTCACCTCAATATTCTGGAATCTCATGATGTCACCCTCACGGTAATCATGCCCCGCCCAGCCATCATGTCGAGCATGTCCTTTCCGACAATTTCACCGAGCATACTTTCTGGAGTCAGAAGTTCCCATGCTCCGACAAGGGAGCCAAGAGCCTGAGTCTGAAGTGCGATGCCTTGGTCACCGATGTCACCACCCATCTCCATGTATCCGTGCTCTTTACCATCGAGCCAGTGCGGGAACTCAGCCCTCACGAGTTCCTCGAACTCGTCTTTGGTGGGTGCGTTCCGGGTTGCGACCTTGAAGAAGTGGACGTCTGCCGTATATCCGGTCGGCTGGTGTTGTTCTGGATTCTTGATCTTCACCAGACCACCATCCTCGGTGATAGCGAGACACTGCCCGCAAGTGCAGGCTCCGCGAACCGTGTGGTTACGCACATACTCAGCAAGTCTCATGGTTTCCTCACCTCACGTTCCGTAAAGGTGGGTGGCTCGGGCAGGCTCTCTTTGCTGGCAATCGCCTTAAGTGCAGAGTAGTAATACTCGTCAATCTTCTTGCGGTCTTCCTCATAGGCGTTCCATGCTGCAACGGCAGCCGCCTGTTCCTTCTTGAGTTCTGGGAATGAATGGACTTTCAACTGGATGTCCAGATTGGTGTCTCCTTTCTTGTCACCCCTTCGGCAGACTGGCACAACCTCAAGTCCGTAGGCCATGTAGTTCTTGATAGCCCACGCCTCAACCTCCTTCGAGATTTTTGTGAGTATTTCCTCACGCTTTTTCTCGAAGTGTTTGACAGTCTCAACATTGGGTGTTCCAGAAGTGTCACCGTATGAAGAGTCATTGTGGAGCTTCTTCACGCGGCTGATCATTTCCGACCTGAGCTCTTGCAGAGCTCTAATGCTTGGTGTCTTCGGCTTTTCTCCCATCGTCTCTCACCTCTGCTTTCGGTAGGGCAATATCGCCCCTGTTCACATTATCAACATAGTTCCTGAGCCGGAGAAGGTTCTGTGCTTTCTTCAGCATCGCGTCATAGTTTGACGCATCGCCGGTCACACGCATCTCCCCGCCCTTGCCCGGAGAACCGATGATCAGGTAGTCCGTACCTGAAACCCGGTGGTGGTGAGTGAACTCACCAGTTATCTCAATGGGCATTTCTCGTCCTCTGGTAAGCCACTTCGGCCATCGGGTGTACGAGCCTCATCTCATTCTTGAGCTCTTTGATGTCTTTCTCAGCAGCCTCAAGCTTCTTGAGAAGGGCCGCTTCAGCTGTCACCGAAATCCCTTCGGGTGGCGGCACGATTGAAGTCAGCTCTTCGGTCAGAATTTGAGCTTCTGGAAGGGTGAGGGAAATAGTGAACAAACTCCCCCCGGTTAGCCCTAGCTTAAGTTCATACCCGTCTGCCGGGTCGCAGCTTATCTGGTGTGCTTCAATCTTCACCATTGAAAGTCCTCCGTGAACGCCTGGAAGCGTTTCACACCGACAATGTACCCCCGGCCATCCCTGATAACACCGTCATCAGAGGTGTCAGGAGACCATACATCGGCTCTCATCATCTCACGTGCCACAACAACGGAGGCAAGGTATATTGTCCCTCTCTTTGGGGAAGGGAACGGCACCTTACCGCGTCTATCACCGCACCTGACAACATAGACCTTACTCTTCCCCATCAGAGCAACAGGGATACCCTCTTTCGTGTATCCCTCATCGGTAATTGGTGTGTCGGCTCGTGCTACGAGCCCGGACACCGGGACCCGATGGATAGTGCTGTCAAGATGCACGGTAATTTCATGAGGAGTCAGGTTGAAAAAATCAGTGACGTGTCTATGGACAAAATCGCTGAATATCGTGCCTGAGTCATGTTTTTTATCTCTCACATCTCACCTCATTATTCTCTGCGCCGGTAGGTTCAGCTCACGCCTCATCGCCTTTCCGACCTTACAGGAAAAAGAGGTTATATCTCATTGTAGTGACCGCAATCAGGGCAAGTCCAGCCGTAGACCACTGGCTCCGAACACGGAGCTCCCCAGAACTCGCCCCTACCCTCATGCACGATACGGATCAGCTCATCGGGTATGTCTCTCCACCGAAAGCCGAGATGACAGCCATCGCAGAACTCCAAGTCGATGTGTTCTTCACACCTGTTCTGGTCATAGCAGTGCTTGGGGTTAGGTGTAGCTACCTCACACCCCTCACATGGACTTTTTGACATATCTTCTCATCTCACTGTTATGTATTCCCAGACATTATCCACATGGACAAAGTCTTCGTTCTCAGCACAGTGCTCATCGAGCAGCTCAAACCATTCGTCTCGAAAAAGAATGGCAAGAGTCAGGTCAACGAGGCTTACGAGGCGGGCTCCCAACTTTCTTTTCAGTCGTTTCAGAAACGATTTTAGGCACATCGTAAAGCCACACTCCCTTTCCCAGATACTTGATCAAGAGAGCCTCTGGGTACTCTCTTGCCACCTGATCAGCAGACGTGCTGAAACAGTATTCTTCAACGGTCTTTGGCGGTTCCTTCTCAGTCGCAGGAACGACACGGACAACAAGGAAGCACCGCTCTTGCGAGGACACGAAAAAAGGAAGTCTTCGGTTCACATCCTGAACTTCCTGACTTGCCGGGTGTGTCATGCCCTCTGCGAGCAGCGGCTCCTTTGGTGCTCCGGCCATATCACGCCTTCTGTTTCACTACCAGGAGCGGGTTCACAAGCGCAGCTGCCGAGTCCGGCATCCGGTAGGTCGGCTGGATAAACTTCGCTGCAATCTTGTTGATTTCGTCCTGAACGTTCGGTGTCAGCGTCTTCTCGTGGGTGGTGTACTGAGTCATGGCATTGTAGATGTCATAATAGCTCAGCTCACCGTCAGCAGAGCCCTCAGCGCTGTCAATCTTCCGAGCGATAAGCTCAGAGTGTTTCTTGACAACTCCAACGACCTGCAAGGACATGGCGATGGTGTTTTTCTCGCCGTACTTGATGATCTTGCCCATAGCCGTAGAGACAGCCCGTTCAACAACGCGGGACCCGGCAATCTGCTGGTCAAGGAAGAGCTTGAACTCACTCTCAACCCTCTCGGCAATGGCAGATTCGTGAACCTCCATGATGTCGAGCTCGGGGAGTAAGTGGCCAAGGATACCGAAGTTCCAGCAGATAGACCGCAGGTAATAACCCTCGCCATGAAACGAACGACCACCACCCTGCCACCCATAGGGATTCCTGATCGTGATGCCAGGGGTCAGTTCAGCGTGTCCGTCTGACAATGGTTGAAGGTCATCGAAGAACACACCGAGCCTCATCACATTACCACCGTTCCATGCGTTCCAGACACCGTGAATATTTTTCATATCACGGCTCTTGAGCTCACGGGCAATGGTGTCAATGACAAGACCATGGGAAAGCAGGCCGTATGTCTTATGGACAAGTCCGACCAGCTCACCAGACTGGCTGTTCATCAGACCTCGGTATCTCTCGCTGTACTTTGTGTCGCCGTTGTGACTGAAAGAGACTGCCACCTTCTCAATACCGTCGCTCAGCTCTTTCAGGCCGAGCAACCCATCAAGACCCTCATACTGTCGGGTCTCAAAACCAAATGGTGCCATATTTTCTCCTCTCCATTGAGAGCCACTCCACAGAAAAGAATGGTGTTTGTGAACGGGATACCATCGCTTTACACCTAGCTGCTTGTCAAAGCATAGGAAACGAGCAATTCACTTACATCACGCTTCACCGCTCTTCTCAAAAGTTTCTCTCTCTTCCAAGTCTCGTATGGTTCGTCCGGGTGAATGAGTACAGGTTTGCGGTATGCTCCCCCACTCAGCCCGGTTTCCGGCCATAAGAGGTAAGGTTATTTACCCTTAATGAGGGCAATAACCATCCTCAAAAGTTTATAGAACAGTTTCGCTCCGCGTCGCATCAGAAACACCATCCGGCATCTTTCACTTCAGCAATGGCGGTGTCCCTGTCAAGTCCCTGCCGCATCTTGTGACGGATAAGACCTTTCATGCAGCGGTATCTCTGGGTCGTCTTCTGGCGCTTCATCACTCAGCCCCGGCAACACGAACCATTCTCGGCCTGTGGTTGCTCGGGACTTTCGGTACGAGCCTCGCCACATCAATAGTCTTGAGTCCGTACTGCCGTGCAATGTCGCTCGCTAATTTTCTCATCTCACATCTCCTGCCCCGAAGGGCAGATGCACCCAGACAGAATCGAACTGTCGCATACTCCGTTATAAGCAGAGTGCCTTGCCTCTTGGCCATGAGTGCAAAAAATAATGAAGGTTACTCGAACTGGTATATCCTGACCTCGCTGGGTTTGTTGTCGCAACCCTGCTTGATCTTGATACCGTCGATGATTCTTTCTTTGTCTGCACCATACTGTGACACATATTTCCGACCATCTTTTACAGTCTGGCCTTCCTCGTTGTATGCTTCACAGATAGAACAGGTGTCTCCGTAGTTCATCAGAACCAGTGATGGTGTGGACTTGTAGGTCTTCTCGAACTCAGCGACTAGGCCCCTGAATGTCGGGAGAATGTGTTTCTTCCGCGTCTCATCCACCCTCTTGCGGGCAGCCGAGACTTCCTCTTCGAGCTTCTTGACCTCTTCGGAGTCAACAAAGATGTTCTTGACCGTTCCGACCTTCGCAACAAGTTGGCCATCAATTATGCGGCCAACCTTCCTTTCGGTTGTTTTGTCTAGCATATTCTCATCTCTCTCTGCGGTTCATCTCACTCATCTCTGTGTGCCTGAAGCGGAAGCCGCCCCGCTCCAGATAGCACCAAAAAGAGCAAAAGTTTTACGCCGGTGCTTTTTGGAGTACCGGCGGGGTCAGCTCACTCTCAGTTGCAGCGAAATAGCTCTTCATAAACACCGATTCAGGGTGAATGAAACAGCTCTTTATCGCGCAATCTAAACATGATGCCGTGCATGTCATAATCTTCTCATCTCACCGCTCAGCTCATCTGAGTCCGTCCGGTCAAGGACACACCTTTAACCGGATTCCGGCTCGTAAAAAAGAGGTTATGGAGGGAACGTGCAAAAAATGATTAGGCTAATGCTGGTGCCGCGGTGAGCTTAATTCCCCAGACACGCTCAATGTTGGTCGTGTACCGTGTCTCCTTGTTGTCCTTGTCGCGTACGGCATAGTTGTATCCCGGTGCCGCTTCATCGGGACGGAACGATACTCCGTTTGCGGCTGCTGAATCCTCATGGGACTTCGCCCACGAGTCCGTGATGTTGCCGTGCTCAGCTACTCCCTTGACCCCGGTGGAACCGGAAGCCTTTTTCACGCTCTTGCCTGGCCGGTATCCTGCAAGCGAGGAACCGACAAGCTCAAAGAACTGTTCGTACGCTCCATTCAGGGAACTGACAGCGGTCTGTACCTCGTCCGGGACTTTTGGAGTCTCAACAATCCGCAGGACATGTTTTGCCTGAATCAGTCCGGTGATGTTGATGTCCGTGTAGTCGCAGTCCTCGTCAGTTTCCACCATCTTGAGCATCTTTTTGCCCTTTTCGGTGAGTCCTTCGTACCGTACCGAGCGAGCCGCCGGTGAATCAAGATATGCCTTTATGACCGAGGCCTGCTCTGCATGGAGCTCGAACATGTGGACGAGGGTTTTGCCGACCGTGTCGATAAATCCCTGTTGTGCATCGCTGAGCACGAAATCAACCTTCTCAACTTTCTTGACCGACTCCTTTTTGGAGCTGGTCTTTGTCGCTGGCTTTGTCTTTGATGCCATTTTTCTCATCTCTCGCGTCAACTCATGGCTCAATCCACCCGTACAGCCATTACTCCATAAGGGAATAATAGAGAGCATGACTAAGTACGGTCTATGGCTAAGCATAAGAACCGGCAATCAATATTACTACCAGTCATACTAAAGAGAAGAGAAGAGAGAAGATTTAATCTCGTCGTCGGGTATCGTCCATACGGTTACCCGTACAGCCCAGCTCACCCGCCCTGCACTCGTGTAAAATCAGGTTGCGGAACGCCTGCCTTCTCTCCCTGCCGCCCCCCTCGTCTCGCACCTTGCGGTGGTCATAGGTCATAGGGGAATACGGTTTGAGCCTTGGCCGGGCACGATACCTGAAGGGGTGTTGTGAGTGCCATGCTACCCGATGAGTTGGTTTGCCTGTGTCGTGCTCCCCGCCGGAGGTTATCCGTCCTTTAATACCGCCGCTGGCTTGGTCGGGGAGAGCACCCATCTCCGTAATAAGGTATGCTGCCTGAGTATATATAGCCTGCTACGTAGGTTATATATAAAGGTATCTGCTACCCCTTTATATACCACCTACCCTATCCCGTCGTGGTGTGGCGTGCTAACCCGTAGCATGGGGTGAAGCGCACTTCCTACTATATATAGTCTGCTGTGTCAGACACCCGACAGCCTCACGTCAGACACTTCCCCGGCCAGACCTCGCTCGGATGCTGCCATAAAAATTTCGGAAATCAGGACGACCCCTTATCGGAGGGGGGAGAAACGGGAAGGCATCGGGAAGATTGCAGGTAACAACAGGTTACCGCCTTAAAGTTACCGAAGGTTACAGTATGGCACAATTAAGGTTACGGAAGGTAACAAACGAGGTAATCCGGGTTACATCAGGTTACACCGCATCGCATCGGGCGACAACCTTTAATAAAGGTTCACTCACAAACAGGGAGTGTATGGAAAAACAGCGTTTTGAACCCGCCCAGGTCAGGCGGCAGGGAACCCATCGGCTGACCGACGAAGACCGGGCGAAAGGGTGGGCTGCGCCCAGAACCGGGGACGGCAACCCCATCATTTCCATCACCCGAAGAAGGTGGTGCTCCCCGAACTGCATTGTCTTTTACCAATGCCCCCTAATGCCCATCGCGCTTCAGGCGAAAAAGGGTGAACGGGCCTGTCTCATCAACGGAAGGTACGACCCGAAGGAAAAAGGGTTCGTGAAGACAGGCGATAAGTTACGGCGACGGTTCATCAACATGTTCATGTCCGGTGAAGACGGGCTCATTGACGAGATGATGCGCACCCTTTTTGACTTCTCTATCGAAGCGGCCACGGCAACCATCCAAGACCGTAAGGATTACATGGATATGCTGCTCAAGACGTACCGCTCGCTGTTCGGCGATCATCATGCGGCCAGGATTGTCGAGCCAGTCACCATCACCCTGCACGAAATCGGGTTCGATGGCGAAGAAATCATCCACCAGAAAAAGCACGTCAAGGCGCTCATTCAGGACACCAACCAGACCCGGGCCCTGAAAGAAAAATTTGCGTGCCGCCAAGCGGCAGCTCACGACCCGGAGAGCCTTGCCGACAGCCCGATATTGACAGAAATACTGAACCACGAAGTTACCATAGGTAACATTGATAAGGGAGTGTTACCAAATGTTACTGTAACAGAAGGTAACATGAATGGTGTTCGAGAGCAGACCAATCAGGATTTCGGAGGATGCGGAGAAAGCAGCCCTGAAGTACGGACGCTCGGTGAGTCAGGGAATCCTCCAGATGGAGGCGAAGCTGAACTCCAGCCCGGGCGCGGGGGTGCTGAACCAGTTTGACATCACCGCTATCGAAAAGGTAATGACCAAGGTCATCGAACGATTGAGGAACTAAGAACAACATCATGAGAAAGGACGACCCCTCGAAACGGCAGAAGCACGATATGATGAACTGGATGAAACCGCCCCGGACGATTGAGGACATCAAACGGCGCGTCCCAATTGACCCGGACACGCTCACGAAGAAACTTGAGCACGACGCGAAGCGGGCACCCATCGAAGTACGGCAGTATATCGTGAAGCTCCGTACCCAGCTGCTCAGGGGGAAGTTCAAGTACGTGGAGGCGTTGAACGTATGAAAGTTATACTGTGTGTCAGGTGTCCGGTCTGTGGTGGTTCCGGCGCTGTGGAACCGTCATTTGGATCGGGGTGCGTCTACTCCCCCGGACAGAGCATCACAGCTGCAACATCGTCAAAAATGTGCCCGGCCTGTAATGGTATGGGGTATCAACAGTGTGAGGCCGATTGCTGATGGACACCAAGAACTCACCAAAGCATCAGGCCATCGCTCGGCTCAAGGCGATGACCGACGAAACACGGATGAGCCAGATTGAGCAGAGACTCTTGAGAGTTGAGGGGCATCTTGACAACATACTCGCAGATGTCAGGCTTTTAAAATCGGAGTTGAGTCACATTGGCAGAGGGCGTGCAAATCGTTAAAAGCGAAGTGGTCCCGGTTGACTCTATCCGGCCAAATGACTACAACCCGAACAAGATGCCAGGCTCCGTGTATGCTTTCCTGAAGAAGTCAATCGCAAAGTGGGGGTTCCTGCAGGCCGTTATTGTCACAACCGATAATGTCATCATCGACGGTGAGCACCGCTGGAAGGCCGTAAAGGAACAGGGCGGCACCGAAATTGAGATTAAGCGCGTCGATATGACCGAGGAAGAAGCCAAGGCCAGCACCATCAATTTCAACCAGACGAAAGGCGAGGCTGACGAAGAGATGCTCGGTCGCCTTATCCGTTCCCTGCACGAGTCGATGGGTGCCGACAAGCTCCAGCAGGCCATAGTCCTTGACACGCGGAGAATCAACAACCTCATCAGGAGATATGAAGAGAGCCAGAACCCGGCAACCGACACGCATGTTGAAGACCCCACACTTGAGACCACAATCCAGCATGGCGACCTTATCTATCTGGGTGGCCACCGGCTGATGTGCGGGGATGCCACCAATAAGGACGATGTCGGGATGCTCGTCGTTGAAAAGTCAGCGCTCACAATCACAGACCCGCCGTATAACGTGGGGTACGAATACCGGGATTACAAGGACAACCTGACAGCCACCGAGTACCGCGAGTTCATCAGGAAATACGTTGAGAACTGCCTTGAGTACAGCGCCTTCGTTATCATCACCCCCGGCAACGGAAATCTCCGGTACTATTACCAGCAGTTCGATGTGATTGATCAGACTGTCTGGAACAAGAAATATTCGGGAACTGGCGGTCACGTGTGCCGGGCGATGGTCACAGAGCCTATCCTCTATATTGGTAAAAAACCTGCCAATAAATTCCTCGACACTGACTACATGGAAATCATGACCGACCGTCAGGACGGGCTCAGGGAGAAGCACTCATGCCCGAAGCCAGTCCAGCTCTTCAAGAATCTGGTGGTTGTCTTTACGGTTCTGGGTGATACCGTCATTGACCTGTTCGGTGGAAGCGGTACGACCCTGATGGTGTGTGAGCAGAACGGGCGGTTTTGCAGCATCATGGAGCGGGACCCTGTGTACTGCCAGAACATAGTGAATCGGTGGGAAGCCTATACCGGCAAGAAAGCGGAGACAGCCGATGGTGAACAAACTTAAACTCTCTCTCCACACGAAGCAGAAAGAGATTTTCCTTGACCGGCACCGTTTCAAGGTGGTAGTATGCGGGCGGCGGTTCGGGAAGACCGAGCTGGCCGGCCAGACTGTGGCCTACCGTGCCATCAAGAACCCCGGGTGGATGATCTGGCTGATAGCCCCCACGTTCCCCCAGACAATGTATCTCTGGCGCAGGATTAAGCGGTTCATACCTCCCGGTGTCGTTGCCAATATTAAGGAGGGCGAGAAGTCGATTGAGCTGAAAAACGGCTCCGCAATCTTCGCAAAGTCGGGTGACAATCCCGATTCTCTGGTGGGGGAAGGTCTGAACTTCTGCATCGTTGACGAGGCTTCACGGTGCAAGGAAGAAGTCTGGGAGGTCATACGGCCGGCACTGGCAGATAAGCTTGGAGAGTGCTGGTTCCTCAGCACCCCTGTTGGAAAGAACTGGTTCTGGGAGCAGTCGCTCACCGAGAAAAAGGATGAGGAATACAAGACGTTCCATTTCACATCGTGGGATAACCCCCTGCTTGACCGTAAAGAGCTTGAGAAGATGAAGACCTCGCTTCCTGAGCTGATTTACCGGCAGGAGATTATGGCTGAGTTCATTGACTCTGGTGGTGTCGTGTTCCGCACGTTCCACTCAGTCCTCAATGCTCAACTCAAACCGCCCGAGCCAGGGCATGTCTATGTGGAGGCAGCAGATGTCGCTAAGTATCAGGACTTTACTGTTATCACTGTCGCAGATACCGCCACAAACGAGGTGGTATATCTTGAGCGTTTTAATCGCCTTGACTGGGAGTATGTGCGCGGTCGTATTTCAGATGTATCTCGTCTTTATTATGATGCTCTCGTCATCATTGATTCTACTGGCGTTGGCGAGCCTGTGTATGAAGAACTGAAAAAAGTGAACCTTCCGATACAGCCGTACAAGTTCACGGCTGGGACGAAGCCCCAGCTCATCAACAACCTCATGCTCATGATTGAGAACAAGTCTATCTCTCTTCCACCCATTGAAGAGCTGATCCATGAGTTCAACATTTTTGAGTATAAGCTGAGTGAGACCGGGACATTCACCTACAAGGCTCCGCACGGTCACCATGATGATATTGTTACAAGTGTTGCGTTAGTTGCATGGGGTCTTGACCGGGCGTATGGAGTCAATGTTGTCGGCATAATTGACGGGGATACCCCGGCAGAACAGACCGAGGGAAGACCGCGGGAAGAAAGTGAAAAGTCCCTGTGGGATAAGGACGATGATGTTGATGTTGTGGACTGGGATGCGGAGGTTTAAATATTAAAACTCTTCATTACCTTTCATGGACACAATCTCTAAAAGGCGTATTCAGCTTACCGACTCGGATTTACTCACAATAGATGAAAGGATTGAAGAAGTTACAAAGTCTCAACAGCAACCTCAGCTCATTATGCGAAGGGAATTGGGAGATGTCAATGTCCTTTATTCCGGGCAGCCAGACCCGGACGAGGGTTGGGTAACTGACGACACTGGAAAACTGATTGGTGAGTTGACAAAATCCTCCCGCAATATCGTCCCCTCTTTTTATGAAGGTGACCAGCAGGTAAAAATCGAGCACAAGACCCGCGAAGACGTCACCGATACCGATGCCATCCGGCGGGCTATCCACACCATCTCGAACTATTACAACACGCTGGGTATCTACCGGGACGACTTCGATAAGCTGAACAACGATAAGCTGGCAAGGAACGCGTACTACGCCATCTGCGAGAAGGCAGTCATGGACTATATGGGCGCCGTGACTTACGAAATCACAGACCAGTACGGCGATACCTGCGATTCGGCCATGGACTTTTTCTGGGAGCCAAACCCACAGGACGGCTTTGAGGACATCCTCAAGATGCTCGTCCGAGACCTTGTCCGGTACGATGCCGCGGTCATCGTAAAATCGTTCAACAGGGGAGGTCACCTCGCAGAAATCAAGACCTATATGGGAACCGAGTTCTGGCGGGAGCAAGACCGGGTCCCGCTCATTATCAACGTCCCGGCACTGGCCGGCTTCGATATAAAGAGAGGTATGAAGAATTACCAGACCCCAACCTATCAAGGATGGTGGTCTCATGGGTACACCGAGCGGTTCTGGCAACGGTCACGCACCGGGGTCTATATCCCCTTCCAGCCAGAGGAAATAGCCTATTTCATGCTCTACCCGCGCACTGACGGCATCTACGGCACCGACTTCCTCAAGTACCTCAAGTACCAGCTCCAGCTTCTCATTGACTCAACCATTGCGGCAGGGAAGTCCTTTGAGAACGGTATGGTGCCGTCCGTTGTCTTTGAGCACCCGGAGATTCGGAACGTTGACCAGCTCAAGCAGCGCATCGCCCAGATGAAGGCCGAGAACCAGGGGCGGTACAAATTCGGGTCGGTCATCCACACCGTCAACGGGGAAAAGGTCACGACACTGGCTCAGACGCTTCACGAAATGGAGTGGCTTGAGGGTCAGAAGTTCGTGGCTCAGCTCATCTGGGCAATGTGGGGATTCTCACCAGAAGAGTTCATGGGAGGCGACTCGAACCGGGCAACTTCGTATGTGAAGAGGAACATCACAAAGAGCCGGCTCCTGTATCCCATGATGGACTACCTCGAGCGTAAGCTCAACCGTGAGGTACTCCCCTACCTCAGGAACTGGCGCCGGGGCTGGACATTCAAGTTCATCAGGGACATTGACCTTGACGACGAGCAGAAGATTTCCCAGACCAATGCCATCAAGGCCACAACGGTCGGAACCTACCTCTCCCTGAACTTCCCAGTGGAGCTCGCCCTCAAGCTTTCCAACGTGGGAGACGACCTTTCAACTGTCGATGTAGAGACTCTTCAGCAGACCATCAGTGAAGCTCAGATGATGGAAATTCAGGCCGGTGGACAGGGTATGTTGCCACCCGGTGACAACTCTGCCGATGCTGGCATGGAAGAAGCCGGGGGCGAGCAGGGCCGGTACGGTTCTGCGTCCGGTATGTACGAAGCCATGACATTTTCTGATGGTGGGCAGGGAGCTGAGAGCAGCAAACCACGCGACGCGGCAAAGGACGAGGAGTCATACAAGAAAGCCGAAGTCGAAGAGATTGACTGGTCGGAGATAAGGAAAGGCGATACCCTCATTGATGACGACGGGACTGAACTTCACGTGACATTCATTGACAATGCTATGATGAAGGCGAAGGTCTACATCATGCACCCGAGCGAGGCTCCGCGTGGGCGTTCCGTCAAGCTCGGCAGCCGCGGTGGGTATTATTATATCACAACCGAGCGGCACCGTGGCGGGGGTTCAAACGTGACCGGCTCTGCCGGTAAGAAGAAAAGGAAGAAGTCTGAGCACAAGGGCTGGCCAACCACAGGAGCGAGAGAGGAACCAGAAAAAAACTTTGACCTGCCCGAACCGCCAGACTTCGGGCTCGACAAGCAGGTGAGAGTCTATGGCAAGGGCGTTGGGGTTGTAGCCGGGCTCAGGAACGGAAAGCTCCAGGTGCGGAGAGTCAAGACTCGGGCAACCGAGCAGTTCATCAGGAAGGTCATCTCATGCGGGGGCTCGCCCGGAGCTCCTGAAAAGTTCCTGAGCTGCATGAGGGAAGTCGGAAAAGAGATGGGTTTGGAAGTTACTTGACGGCGATTGGCACAACTCCGTTGGGCTTTTCCGAAGCCATCTTTTTGACGTATTCGGCCAAGCAGTCAATCCCGCAGAAGTGAAACACTTTCTGCTTCCTCTCGCTGATGCTGTGGCATTTGTCAGTTGACCCATCGCATACGACTTTTATGGCCGTGATAGTCTCAGCCAAATCCGGGTGGCTCGCCTGTATCCAGCCCGGCTCGTTCCCAAGCTGAGGGGTCTGCTTCCCGCAGTTGTTATCACATATAATAACCTGTCTGAATGACATGGCAATCAATCTCCTTTCAGTTCGCTATCTCATAAGTCTTTCTCATCATCCGCTCAGCTCATTGTACAGGGTGATGGTTCTGGTTATCTTGTTGTACAGGACAACCTTCTTGTACAGGTGAGCATAGGCAAGGTCTGTGAGCAGCAGGGTATCCAAAACAGTTGTCCTCAATCGGGTCCCGGATATTCTGTCAGTGAAGGCAACCGAGTCGGTGAACGTGTGCCTCAGTCTTGTTGCCACCGCATCTGAAAGAGCCACGCTGTCCGTGAACGTGTGCCTCAACCGCGTTGTCTTGGCATCGGTCAATGCAACCGAATCGGCAACCGTAGTACGGAGTCTTGAGGCTGAAATAGCATCGGTGGCAGCCACAGAATCGGTCACCGTCACGGTCGCAAGTATCCCAAAGGCATCGCAGAACACGGCTGGTTGGTTATCATTCGCAACAGCGTAAGCATGACGACGGAGAGCGCACTTGATGGTATCCCCGATGTCGTCTGCTCCAAGAGTCAACGTTGTTCGTGTCGCTGCATACGGAGTGGCATCAGGAACTATCTGGATATACTTTGTCGAAGTGTCAACGTCAATAGAAGAACTGTCAGTCGTATTCTCGTAGTACCACTGGATACTGTCAGTGGCGTAATTCGTTGAGATGAGGGTGGCTCTGAGCCTTGCGAGTGTCTGTTGTGCAGTCGTTGTAGTCAGGTAAACCTCTTCCTGAGTATCGTATCGCATCCCGTGAGGAACTCCCCCGATCATATATGTAACCCCGTTGGTGGAGGTGGATTCATGTGCATTAACTTGTACCCCATATACCGAAGGTAACCCAAGTGCTGAGTTCATAGCATATTGAGAGAAACCAAATGCCGCACTCGTTGATGAAGGGGTTGGTACAGTTGTTGTCGATGCAATTAGGACACCGTCGCAGTAAAATCTTGTTGTTGTACCATCATAATCCAATCTCATTTTATATGATTGGTTGACTATAAACCCACCATTTGAGAAAGCGACCCCATTAATTTTACTATCCTGACCATTCGGTCTGAACTGTATTTGCGCTCCAGTATTAACATCAGTCCACGTTGAAAAACCCATGTAGAAAGTATCGTAATTCCCAATGCCACCAAATGACATTACCCAATCGATGCAAAACGGTTTAGTGGTATCAAATCTCATACTGTTGAATCGGATACCTCTTGATGGGTATAGAATTAATATCCTCCCATTTGTTGTATCAACACTAGGATATGGGCTGCCTCCCGTCCCAATACCTGTAAATTCTGCATCGGTTGCCCAGTTAAAATCATCACTAAACCGTGTCGCAGGAGTATCCAAATCTACCTGAGCACCCCTTAACATGGGTTTCAGGTAGTACCGGGTGCCGGATACCTCTATAGAGAACCAATGTGTATGCAAATTTCCCGCACCCGCCGCAGAAACGACAGAATTAATTTTCATACGTCCGTTAGTAAATGTAGTATCGGTTCCAGAAATATCAGGAGTTCCGGGTTTTACTCTTGCTTTTGCTCCGGTAGTTTGCCACATATAGACAACATGGCTTCCAGTTGCAGCATTCCAACTCACTTCAATAAATGTAGTTTCACCACGGTCGTAGTAACTTGTAACTGTTGCCGTAGAACCAACCTGTGTCCAACCACCAACAAGTCGCTTATATAATCTCATTTCAGACACGCCGGTAGCAATAGTGTAATAAATTCCCACCCAGTAAAAATTACTTGCATCTTGTTTACCATATTCAAAAGAGTTAATTGTTTGTACCCCATCGGCATCACCCAAATCGGCAAACGAAACCTTGTGCGTTGCTGTTGAACTTTTAAATGCGGTAAGTAACGCTGTTGCCTCATCTAATGCGTCAGAGGATAAGGTTAAATATCCGGGTGTTACCGCACCAGTTCCGGTTATTGTATATCGACCAGTAGAATCAACTGGGAATGTATCGAGATAGTGGAATCCGGTTTCCTCACTAGGGACGGTCGTCCGTCCGATAATATTGTTCGCTCTGATAACAATACTCCACAGTTGGAACTCTTTCGCTACTGCCTCATTCGTGTACCCGACAACACCAGTGTACCCGTAATTGTAAGTCGCGTCGAAGATTGTAACTTGAGGTGCGGTGGGTTTCGTCGTTTCGTACACATACCCCCAAAAGACACCTTGGTCTGGGTTCCAGTCGGTTTCAATATAACAGTAATCCCCATCAACAAGTCCGGTCACTTCCGTCCCGGTATCAGTAACAGTAACATCTTTCACAGTACAGATATGCCACGTTGCATCTGCCTGCCGAATAACACCAAGACCGTACCCCAGAAGCAAGTCTCCGGTAGCGCACATCTTGATATTAACGTAGTCTCCCGCAACACAAGCGGCGGGAAGTTTAACCTTCTTGAGTCTGTTACCACGCCCGAATTGATAACTTCTGAGTCGTTCTCTGACGTAGTTTCCTGCGACATTACCTGTTGTCAAATTTAGGTGGTCGGTACTGAAAGCAACAGTTCCGGTAACTGCTGCGTATCGTGTTGAAGTGTCAGCACCAAAAGTGTCAGTGTAGGCTATTGATGGGCAGAAAGTAATCTCATTCACTGTGATGGCAGTTACAATCACACCGGCAGCATAATCCTTAACACCGATGCTTGGAACAGTTGGGGAAGACGCAGCAACGGTTTTAGTGTATGCACCACTCATCCCATAAATTGCGACTGTGTAATTTGTCCCGTCATAAATTACTTCTGCCCGGAAATCTACATTGCTGGCAAGCGTTCTTGTAGTAGTCTCAAGAATCTTCGCTTGACCATTGATCCAGAGCATTGACCAGATTACGTCACCAGTTATCCTTAACAACCTATAATAAGAGTTGTCCCCAATATAGAGGTAAATGGCTTGGTCGGTATCTACCCAATCGGTATCGAACTGTGCAACCATCTCCCATTTCCCGGTTGTGCATGTCGATGGAAGCACCCTCTCAATCTTATCCCCATACGCCATTGTGAGGACACCGGCAGCGATTGTCGGAGTACCAGTAACAGTATATTGTGCTAACGTATCATTCGAGAAGTCGTCCTTAAAGAAGAACCTCTCTACGCCATTGTTATCCTGAGAGATGGAGATTGAGGAAACCATTGTCCCTCATCTCACGCGGGTGCGACAGTCAACTGATACGTGATTTCCAGAGCGTTGCTCTCATTGTCCCTGACTGGTGAGAAGACCAGACGAATGAGCGGCGCACTTGTTCCCCCGACAGCTGAGTCAAACAAGACCATCTCTGCGACTGCTGTTCTTCCAGCGGTGGCCGGGAACTCGGCAATAACCTGATAGACCTTGTTACCGTTGCCACCTTCTGCCTGGACTGACTGGGTCCCGACAATCCTTGCGTATCCACCAGTGGAATACTCTGCGAGAAGGCCGGTCTGGCCATGAGCTGCTGCTGTTGCAGTGCTTCCGATGCCGACATACTTGAATACACCGGACGACTTCGGGGTTGAATTGGCAAGCCACTTGACAATATCAACCGCACCGAGGTCAAGAACCATGTTCTCATCAATCTGTTCAGAGCCCGGAACGTACTCGCCGGTCTTCGGGTCTTTGTAGCGGGTGATTGCCCGCCCCTTGAATGGTAATCCATCACTCATTATCAATTCCATAACTCACCTCATAATGGTGCATAAACGTAGAAAGTGTCAACTTCGCTCGGTATCACATCGCCGTCGGGATAGGTAGCCTTTACCTGTGTCCTGTACTCTCCCACTTCATCAAGGTCTCCTGAAATAGTCTCATAGGAAAGAGTACCGGCTGTCAAGCTGACAACAGACGGTGTCTTCGTGAGCTTCGTACCGGACGGCTTTGTGATGTACAATGCAAGACTGGTGTACCCCGTCAGATCAAAACTCGTCCTGATGTCAAGGTTTATTCCAACAGCGTTCTGATAGACCAGAGTCATCAATCAATAGTTACTGACAATGTATTTAAATATTAGTCTCGACTTCTTATAGATTATATAACCACTTCGTTAGTGTGTTGTGAAAGTGAGATGAGACGATGGAACCTATTGGGACTATTCAAGGAATTTTCAAGTGGGAAGCACAAGAGTACGTGGTGCTTGACACCATCAAGAAGACGCTCTTTGACAGATCGAGGAACATTTTCTATGCGATAAACTTCGCCCCTGGCTTCAAGAAAATTGAAAGCGGAAAAGACGTGGCCGACTCAGTCATCATCGACATCGTGTATGACGAACGGTCACCGTCGAGGACACTCATCACCGACCCGCACAAGGTCAAAGGTGGTGTCATCATGCCGTATGTCACGGACTACCCCGGAGAAGTTGTATGGCTCGGGTACTTTGAAGTGCCGGGCTATGATAAGTACCTGAAAGGCGGGGAGCATACCGTCACCATCAAGGTCGCACCGAGAAAGCGGTGGTTCCCGAGTTTCAGGGCTCGTGACTTCTCTGCCGAAGCGGGCGGTGTCGTACAGACCTTCCCGTTCATGATTGTCGATGACAGGCGACCGGAGTGAGTACCATGCCCGACCCAGCATCAATACCTCCTAACCCGAATCCGGGGTACAACTACGACCCCTATAAAGATGAGGGCTGGGAGTGCGACGACCTTTACACCCGCTTCATGATGAAGTACACCGGGACGACTGGCGGTCTCTTCAGCACATGGAGAGAACGGCACATTGCGATTGCCGGCCTGTGGGCTGGACTTCGAGCTGCCCAGTTCGCTGACATACCGGAGTGTCCCCCCCTGTGGATGGATGAACTACAGTACTACCGTGGCATGGCGCTCATCTCGAACGTCATCAAAATCTACGGGACTTCAGCCGCTGCCACACTCGCAGGGGTTCTCATTGCACTGAAACAAATGGGAGTGATTTGAAGATGGACGCCAGAGCTGCAAACAAATGGGGAACGAAGACAGGAGACACAACCAGCGCGTATGTCGAAGCCCTCCGCATGGACCTTCGCGGTTTCGGGAGGCAGGGGAAGTTCATCGCCTTCCTCAAAAACACGCACGCGACCTCAACGATGTATTACAAGGTAGACCTCTACCTTGTCAGTGAGGATGCCACGCTGTCTCAACTCACGAAGGCCGGGAAGGCCGAGACTTCGATTGCTGCGGCAACCCAGATCGAAATCACCACGACAGAAGTCCCATACAACGTAGTTGTTGTAGTCTCTGTCGAACAGAACAGCGCAGCCGGGACATACCAGCTCGACTGGACTACGTACTGATGCCAACTGTTACTGAAGCCTGGAAACAATCAGAGCCCTCGCCGGGCATTGGAGACCTCAAAGAGCTTCAGGTCTGGGAGTTCAAGCCCGACATTCTCAACAGCCCGAGGAAAGTAAGGGGGTACTTCCACGAAGAGACCGTGGATAAGGACAATGAGATTATCACGGCAGAGGCCATGAGACAGTCTGTACCGGACTTCATGCACCTGCCGGTACTCCATGACTTCCACAAGGAACGCCCGGTCGGGCTGGCTACCAAGATTATTGAGTACCCGGGCAAGAAGTTCTATTTTGAGGGCGTCTTCAAGGCAACGAGCGACTGTGATGATGTGTGGGATCGTGTTCTCAAAGGAGAATACAATCAGCTTTCAATCTATGGGAAGCGAACCGCATATTCTGAGTCATGCAAACTTCCTCAGTTCATGCGAACCTCCCCCTGCAAGACTCAGGGGATACGGTTTGACTCAATCTCTGTGTGCGATGAGAACGCACGGAATCCACTGACATCTCTTGAGGTGGCGAAAGGGGGAGTTGTACTCGTAGATGCAGAAACGCTTATAAAGGCAGAGTCAACAGACTCTTCCTTAATCCACGTAACCACAGATGGGGTTAAGCGTATGGATGAAAAGAAAGAGCCCGAACAGGAGACTGGAGAAGTCCAGAAGTGTCCCTGCTCTGCAAGAGGGAAGGTTGAGAAATGCGCCCCCTCCTGCTCTGGTAAGAAAGAGGAAGTCGAGAAGTCGGCTGCCGAATCACCAGACCTCTCAGCAATCCGTATGAAGGTTGATGAGATGAGCGCGATACTCCAGAGACTTGTTGAGTCCGATGCGAAGGTTCATAGCACAATGACCAAGGGGAAAACTATGGTTGATGAACCACCCAAAAAGGATGAAACCAAACCCGAAGACGAGGTAAAGAAAGCCGAGGTTCCGGCTGTCCCTTCCAAAACGGAGACCCCGCCTGCGGTTGACGTTGCATCCATCGTCAAGGCACAGACAGACGAACTCAGTAAGGCACTCACCTCTCTCACAGAGAAAGTTGAAACCCTTACGAAAGCCAACACCGAAAAAGAAACGGTGATTAAGGCTCTGACAGACAAGATCGAGAAGATGGACAAAGAGGTAATCCGCAAGAGCGGCCCCATTGTCGTCATTCCCGAGCAGCTGGGCAAAGCTGGCGGTGATCCGTTTGGCATGACAAACGCACAAGCGGTTGCCGAGCTGGAAACACAGGAGAGGAAGTAAATGTACAACATCGACTTTTCAATTGTCGAGAAGGCGCACCGTGGCTTCAACTTCCCTACCGGGATTGCAGACGCGGGTCGCATCGGCGAGATGATGTGGTCGGGCATACCTGACGGAGAGCGCGTGGGACTTCGTGAGCTGAACAAGGCTCGTGACAGGTTCCTTGCTAACCATGCAGGTATGGTTCCGCTCGTCCCGCCCATTCCTGACGAACTCATCAGGAAAGCAATCTTCGACATTGGCAACTCCCGCCATTCGAGCGGAGCAGACTATAATGAACAGGTTGAACCACTGCGAAAGTCCCTGTACCAGTACTGGGACAAGTGGTCTGAAGATGTTGGCAAGGCGCTCATGATTGAGCTCCCTGATGGTTGTGAGCTTAAGAAAGCTCTGACAGCCGGGTCCAGCAACCTCATGCACATCATCGCAGATCAGGACGTGACATACCTGTACAAACGGCCGTACCCAGTCCAGGCACTCATTCCAACCGAGGCCAACAAAGGTAAGACCGCCGCATGGGATGTCATCGGGCCTTTCGACTTTGGGTCTGCCGCAGCCGTCACAGAAGACGCTAACCTGACAGAGTCAGACATCACGACCTACTACCGCACAACCGTTGTCCGGTACATGGCGGCAGTCGGACGTGTCACCAAGGCAGCTCAGCTCGCTGGGTACTCACAGGTCCCGGCTCGTGACGTTCTCGCCATCCGCATTGATGCAGCACAGGACGCACTTCGGGCTCTCCGTGAACGTATGATGATCGGTGTCAACAAGAACGTTGCCGATACCACAATGGCGTTCACAGCACCGAGCGCACTTGAGTATGCTGGTCTGTACCAGCTCATCGCAGCAAACACGTCCAGCACAACCGGCGACCAGATGTGGATTTCCTCAACAGCAGGAACATACGACGGCATCAACAAAGACCTCGGCACAGTCTACAACAAGATGGTCAAGTACGGTATGCAGCCGAACCTTGCCATCTGCGACTACCGAACCTTCGACATCTACCGGCGCGGCCTGATTGAGTACTTCCGTACCGAACCCATCAAGGAGTTCGTGCAGGGGGTCAGCAAGATTTCGCTGGTCTTCCCCGGACAAGACGGGCTGCCGCTGGTTCCATCGGCGTTCATGAACCAGAGCGCGGCATCGGGGGCAATCATGCTCATTGATACCCGCCTGTTCGCCCGCCGGTCGCTCTGGCAGGACATGTACGAAGACCTTGCCAAGATCAACCTGTCTCAGAAATTTGTCATCTCAGCGTCAGAGACCCTGATTGACAAGTCTGACATCGACGGGACAAGCTCACTGCAAGGAGGTATCTTCAGCATCGCCTGAGGAGGTACTATCATGTCAGCAGACGCAATTCTTCCAAAAGAGTTCAACACTCAACACGTGATGCCCATACTAATCAAGGTTCAGAAGGTCACTCAGCATGACTGGATTAACCTTGCAAACTGCAAGGGTGTTGCAGATTTCAGGGCTCACACAACCCCGGTCGGAGTAGCCGCAAATGTCGAAGAGACCTGGCTCTATGGTCCCGGTGACGTTGACCACGCATCCGGTACTGCATACGACGCAACGACCACAAGCATTGTCGTTAACGGTATGTACTACGGAACTGGTGCAAACCCGAGACTTCCGCCCTACTACATCCTGACAGGCGGAGGGGAAGTCATCGAAGTTCTCGCAGACTCATTGCCCCTGACCGCGGCAGGGACTCTCACCATACGGCGTGGGTGTCTCGGCACGACAGCAACGGCAACCGGGCTGGCAGATAACGATAGGTTCGCAATCCTTAACCAGATTGTGCTTACCTCGTCAACGGTCGGGTTCACACTCGGTCATGCCTTCCCGCTCCCGCAGGATGAATACACCAAGCCATTCGCGTGAGGTGAGATGAGATGTCGTGGCCCATGAGACTTTTCAAAAAGTCGTCTGACGGAACCACCGTCACTCTTGAAGATTATGTTACCGGGGGGCTTATAGCCCCCTCACTTCACGTCAACGCATACTCTCCAACCTACCTGACGTCAGCACTCAGCGCAGGTGTGTATGGAACACCCCTTGAGGACGCCTCGGTCTTGGATAACATCCTCGTAGCGTTCAACTCCAAGACCGGAACCAACAAAACCGATGCTGATACAAGTTCGATGGTTCTGTACGTGGGGAACAAGAACACGGCAGACACCATCCATGCCAAGATGCAGGGCATCCTTTCGTCAATGAACATCTACTATGACGTATTCGATGCCTACGCGGGGCAGTTCCATACCGCTATACGTGGAACCATGGAGACTCACGATGCTAATGCACACATAACGGGGGTCTCTGCCAAGCTCTCATTTGTTGATACACCAACCGTAGCGAAGGGGTGGCTTACCGCCGGTCTGTTCATCATTGAAGGGACGGGGACGGTCACTCAGATGTGTCACGGTGTCAGTATCGTCAATGAGGCTGGAAGTACCGGTGCTCAGTCAATGCTCCACCTGAACGATAATGTTGGAACTGTTCCATACTTCTCGTTTGCTGGTGCAGATGGAACTGGAAAAGGCATCTACACACACACAGCAGCAGGTACTCAGCTCGGAACAATCAAGATTCTGGTGAACGGCGTCGCAAAGTGGCTCCCGTTCATGCAGGCAGAATAACCTTTTAATTTTTTCAGAGGCGATGAAGGATGAAGGTAGGTCTTACAGTACCGGAGAGATTGATTACTCTGAGTGTACTTCCAAAGGAAGGGAGTTTCGTCACTCTCAAAGTCATTCGGGAACTCAAGTTACGGCTCGCCATGACATCTGAAGAAATTCAGAAGTGTGATATTGTCGAGAGGGATGGTCAAGTGCATTTCAATGCAAAGGCACATGAACTAAATGAGTTCGAGTTCGACACCATTGAGCTCGACCTAATCAGGAAGTCCCTGACCAGACTTGACGGTCAACAGAAACTCAACGAGGAGATGTTCACTGTTTACGAAAAATTCTGTTCCTAATTTTTTGAGATGAGAACATGACATACGTGACATCAGTTGAGATTGAAACATTCATGGGGCTACACCACCCCGACTTCATGATTGGAAACCAGCCCATGACGAAGCCACAGTGGATCAGCTTCACCGAAGAGAATGTACCGAGGGTTGCGCAAATTCTCCATCGGTACTGCAATGTCCTGACTTTCGACCTCGCTGATGCCAAGTCTGCTGTCGTTGAATATCAGAGTGGAAGGGGTGCCACAAACGACGACGACAAGACATCAGAATACACGGACACTGACATAACATTCTTCCTGCGTCAACTCTACTACACCGACGGCACGCATGCCGCTGTGGTAGTTGAAGAGGATATGAACCCGAAAACTTCGGTCCCGGCCTGGACGACCCGTACCGTCCGGTCGGCTCTTGTTGCTGGTGACTACGAGGTAATAACAGACCGGGAGCTGACCCTAGTAGTCTTCCACAACAACATTCCTCTCAAGGGCAGAACCAACGTCAGGTTCACATACTATACCGGCTACCTCTCGACATCACCGGAGTATCAGGACTTGAAGCTTCAGGTACTCAGGATGTGCGAGAACCTTCTCCTGCTGAAGAAGAAGGTGCAGGAAGCCGGCTCTATCCGTCGGCATGGGGTTAGGGACTACTCACAGATGTTTGACATCTTCAATGAGTCAAGTATCCTCACGACTCAGGTAAAGGAGTCGCTCGAAAGGTACAGGCGGTTCCCGTTCCCGTATGGCACAGTGTCGTTCTGATGACCATAACAAAGCTGGAGTTCACAAGCGATGACCTTGGCATACAATCTTTTGATGCCGTCGTTGTCGATAGGGCAAGGAAGCACGTAATAGATAACCTGAACGCTGTGACAACGGCATGGTCAGATAACAGGACACGTATTCAGGAACGGATTGAAGAGAACCGAAACCCAAAGCACCCACCGGGAAGAAGGGATTACACCAGCATTGTTGATTCAAACTTCTTCATGAGATTTGAGAAAGGAAACATCATCATCACCAATTCGGTATATGAGGATGCCGGGCAGTTCCGTATGCTCTACTATGGGAACGGGGACGGCCTGATAATCCCTCGGAAGAGCAAGGTTCTGAAATTTTATTCACGGAGGTATGACGACTGGATTTATACCACCTACGTCAACCCCATCTCACCTCATATCATCCACACATTCCAGAGGGATATTAAAGATGCTATTGTCAAGGGGCTCACCGAAGCAGCCTATGAGATTGAGGTTGAGATGAGAGAGTCGATGTCGGTTGTTGCAGCCAGAGAAGTTGAACACGACTTCGAGCTTGACCAGAGAGAGGCTCTTGAGACAATCCACGGTAAGCAACAGATAGAAGAGGAAGTGGAGGCCGAGCAGATTCCCATAGAAGACAAGAAGGAAATGCTTAGCACCGGCAGTATAGGTATCATAAAAAGTATCAGAGACGCAGTTGTAGGAGCACAAAGATGGCTACGAAAGATTTGGTAAACGATATTGTTGACGCGATGATTGCGAGAATCATAGCGAACCTCACCTCACTTGGGTTCTCAGCCGACACGATAACGCTGATGACAACAAACGGAGATACCGGCTGTGAGGAACGTGCAGAAGACCCAGCAGTTTTCGATAAGCTGAGGCAGTACGGGAAGTACCTGTACCTCGTCCCTCTTGCAGAAGGGCGGGACAAGATGACGATATATCCCAGCACTACTGACAAGGAGATGAAGCACAATCTCTCTGTCAATGTGACCGGGTACTACAATGAGACCGGGTCCACCCTGACAACCGCTCTCCGTATTGTCAGAAATTACGGGTACAATCTGGTTGACCTGTTCAACGGTGATGACAATGCAGTGGGTCTTGGCTTCTGTACTGCATTTGAGCTTGAGAACGGGTACTTTGAGGACAAAGACCAGATCATCCACTCGTTCAATGTGAAAGTCTATGTCGTATCTCTCGAAAGACACGCATAGGGTTATAAATGAGGAGAACTGAAAAGACTTATAAAAGGGGGTAAAAAACATGGTAACAAGCACAACCACCTATTTCGGCAACAGGGCAAGGGCCTATGTTGGTGTTGCCGGTTTCACTCCGGCACTGGCTGACAAGCTTGCCGTCACACGCGGTTTTGAGGTGAATGTCACCTTTGAGAACGCAGAGCTGTACGGTACTGATTCAATTAAACGTGCAGACCAGGCACGGCATACGCTCAAGATTGATGCAAGCCTGAAAGGGTGCAAGTTCGACCCGAGCACATCCGGCACAGCGAACCTGATGCACATTCTCATGCACGCACTGAGTCCCACTACCGGGGCTATCACATCGAGCATTGAGGACACGAACACCATCCAGCTCTTCGATGTGTACATCTTCTTCTATGGGAGTGCAAACCCGACTGACAACAAGGTGCAGATTAAGGTGACAAGCGCCTATATCGAAGGCGTTCCCATTCCCTTACCGGAGAACGACTATATCACGATGGACTTGAAGTTCCACGGCACGGACTTCTCACTCGTCAATAATACGTCCGAGCCAGTGGCGTAGGTGGTACTGCCATGTCGGCTACCACCTTTTTCGGCAATCGGGGGAGGGCTCTCATAGTCACTGGAAGTCAGGTACATGACTCCTCTACTGACTTCACAAACGGGGGTACATCGGTCGCAAATTGTGATGCGATAACGAAGAACAATTATCTCTACAATCACACCGATGACACAATCTGGCAGGCAACCCCCGTAGCATCCCACGCCTCAACTACGGCTACCCTGTACTATGGGTATCTGGGAACGACCCGGTCAAGCATCCCGGCATGGAAGCTCAACCTTGAGACTCTGGCAGTGCTCAGGGGGCTTGAACTCACGTGCTCATGGGAGAACGCAGAGCTGTATGGTACTGACTCTATCAAGAGAGTTGACGTAGCCCGGCACTCTTTCAAGAACGAGTTCAAGTTACGGTTCTCAAAGTGGGACGTGGGTGTTGCTACTGACTGGATGCAGCAGATTCTCATGTCGGTAACCAGCCCCACCGATGGCACAGTTGAAGATGTGAACACCCTATACGCTCCTTATGTCATTCTCTATATCACCGATGCAAATTCGGTTGAGATGGAGTTCTTCATGAAGGATGCGTATTTCAAGGGGCTGCCTCACAACCTCCCGGAACACGATTTCGTAATCAGGGAGCTCGAAGGGGTAGCAAGCGACGTACGGATTAATTCATACACGAGGTTATAACTATGGACGGAACGCAGGCAGAAGATGAGTTGAAAGTTGAAGAGATGAACGCTATCGCTGAGCTTGAGCAGGTCAGGCAAATCATCTCACGGACAAAAGGACAGACAAAGGAAGTAATGGTTGGAGGCATCCCCGTCAGGATCAAGGCGGCAATCCCCCGACCACTCAGGTTGAGACTTGAGAGGGCTGCACAAGAGACAAAGAACGAGGAAGCCGACCCGGAAGAGTTCGACGATGAGATGTATAAAATCATGTCAGAACTCTGTATGGATGAGCCGTGGACGAACCCCCAGGTCTGGAAGTACATCGACAACGAGACCGGAGAGACACCGAAGGTCTTCACCCAGATAATGACGGAGATTTACAGTGATGAACTGAAACTCCAGAACTTTCGCAAAAAGCGATGAGGCTCTGGCGCTGCTCGCAAAATGCGAGTTCCTCGCCTGTACCCCATCGGAGTATGCAGAGAGAGCGACCAACCTTGATAACATATTCCTGAACAATGCAATATCAGAACGCAACGAGAGGATGAATAAAAATGCCGTACGACGTTAGACTGAACCTTGGCGAAATAAGTGGTGTCACCAGAGAGCAGGCCAAAGACATTGAGAAGCTCGTCAAGAACATTCAGACTATCAGGACTGCTGAGAGCCAGATACACATTCTCCGACAGCAGGACAAAATCATCACCGGCAAGCTCATCAAGGATCAGGGGACTCTCACCGATAAAGAAATCAAACGAATGGGTGTACGGAGAAGGTCAATCGAAGAACTCCTCAAACTGTCGAAGCAAACCGGCATGAAGTCGTGGACTGGCGGTATCACGACATTTCAGGCCGGCTCAACTCCTATGGTCGGTCCCACTCCAAAAAGGACATGGAAGGACACAGTCAAGGAATCGGCTGTCGGGTTCAAGAAGGGGCTCGTTGACAGCGGGTTCCTTGGCGGAATGGGAAAGATTGGAGCTGCTGGTGTAGCCTTCGGTGCCGGCCTTGCAGTGTTTGAAACGATGTCAAAGAACTCAAAGATTCTCTCGACAGTCATGGACACTATCGGGCGGCTCCTCGGCCTGTTCCTTGACATCATCTTCCTGCCGATGATGCCTATATTCATCTGGATTATCAGGGGTATGCACTTCCTTCTCATGGGTCTGCTCAAACTGGAACGGGCTCTTGGCCAACCACTCTCCCTTGCCTTGTTAGGCACCGGAGCGCTGCTCGCTGCTATCCTTGGTGGGAAGGCTATTGATATTGCCGTGAACCTTCTCGCACGAGGAGCAGCTTGGTTACTGAACGCTCTGTCCGGCCTGTCCATTCCAACGATAAACATTCTTGCCAGTGTCGGTCTGGGGCTCATCATCGGAGCTGCTGTTGTAAAGATTCTTGAGGTGACCGGAGCTCTGGATGCCATCTATAACGCCGGGGAGAAGATACGCAGGGACAACTCCGCATGGTTCCAGAGCATCTATAACAATGCCGGGATGGCAGGAAACGCCCTCAATGCAATGGCAGACATTATGAACGCCACGCTTGGCACCGGGTTCCTGACAAGCAAGAAGATGAGTGAAATCATCGCTTCTGGCCAGTGGAACGTTGAGACTGCCCAGAGATTGAAAGAGAAGTATGGCGCGAAGGTAGTGGCTGCTGGCGGCACCTATGGGGGGTATTATGTCGATAACAAGCGCATCACCGAGTTCCAGACCGGCGGTGTGGTCGAGAATACCGGAATCGCCCTAGTTCATAGAGGGGAGACCGTGATACCCTCTGGTGGTGGGAATATTACGCTCATCGTCAATGGCACCCTATTCAGGAGCGAAGAAGAGCTGTACCGGAATATTGCCGACAAGCTCCGCAGGGAGCTTTGGAGACAGAACGTATGACGTGGCAGATTTATCTCAAGAATAGCACCGATGCGATAGCTGTTGACCTGACAAACCTCAACACCGAGATTACACGGGACGGGACCAACCCCCTTATCCTCATCCCTCTCCCTGCTGACAGCTCATCGTCCGGTACTGCTGGTGGTGCTGAGGCGTTCGATTTGAAGATGATGACTGATACCATCAACGTCTCATTTGACCTGAGAGATGGCATCGGGTATCACCGTAACACCTCTGCGACTGTTGTAACAAATTATGAGAAAATCTATTACCTGTTCAAGTACGACCTTGAGAAGAAGCACTTCTATTGGGGTGATTCTGGCCAGTCAACAACAAAGTTCCATGTTGTCATAACGAGAGTAGCCATTACTTACTCAGCCGGGAAGAAGGACTACATGCCACGCTGCCAGTTGAGCTTGACAGTAGTGAATGAGGACTGAGTTGAGATGGCGCTTACCTCTGATTACACGGTGTACCCCAGAGGACTTGTTGCCGATGCTGGCAATACCGGGTGGTTCAGGGGATATGACAAGTCGTACAAAGCCACGGCTGCCGATAACGAGCCGACATCGTGGAGATGGAAGATTCACAGCTATGATGCAAGTTACAGTGTGACATTTAATACCACGAGTGACACCGTACTCCTGACAAACGCGAGTTCAAAGTTCAGCAACGGAGAGGCAGTGATGTTCCTTGCAGCTGGAACCCTCCCTACTCCGTTGGTAGAGACTACCGTGTACTATGTCATTGGTGTTTCCGCTTCCGACTTTCAGGTATCGTTGACCGTTGGTGGTGCAGCTATTGACTTGGGGGGTAGCCCGGCTGGTACAAATTATGCACTCCCAACATTCCTGACCCAGAACCCTCTGATGAGATTCCGGCCAGCAACCTCATTCACTCCTCTGCTCAGGTTCTATCTCAATGGAAGCGCATCGTCGCCAGACTATTACCTGCCGGCGTTCCAGACAACACCAAAGCAGAAACCAGCAGCATCAACAAACTTCGCACGTCTCTCCATCTTCCTGTACAGCGGAGATAATGGAACTGCCATCAATAAGCTCCATTCAAAGAGTACATACTTTGCCAACCACAATCATCTGACGTACACAGAACTTGATTTCACTGCCTCAATATGCCGGGCTGGTACTGCGAAATTCTCAGTTCTCGACACTGGTGATTCGACAACCACAGAACGGAACCTCCTTGCAGCAGAGACCAACGTGGCAATCATAGCCGGCAATAACGTGGTCTGGTCTGGGAAAATACTGAGGAGTATCCACTCGAAGGCAAAAGTGTATTCGGCAGCTTCTGTCGGAGGAACGTATGAGATTGAGTGCGAATCTGACATTGGGAAGATGAAGAACCAGAACATCAAGACAGCCAATGTCGGAGATTACAATGCACCAGTAGGGTATATCGCAGAGAAGATTATTGAGCCCAATGCAGCCACCAATATTGACTGGCGCGGGCTCGTTGAGGACTCTTTGATTGCATGGGACGGAGCCAGGGTGAAGTACTCAATCACCAGTGCCGACATGTACACTCAGCTCATGACTCTCCACCAGCTCGCTGACTTCGATTGGAGAACGAGAAACAACTTCCTCCGTATGTCATACGGGGCAAGCGGGTACAACGCGACGACAAAGGTAATTACCGTCTCCAATATGGGGCCTCATGTTGCAGATGACCTCATTGGGGCATGGATACTCTTCACTAACTCAACCTTTGAAGACACTACGGCAAACAATATCGGCATCGTATCGTTCGGGAGAATCACCGACAGCACGACAACAACTCTCACCTGCACCACAGTTCAGAATAAAGACCTACCACCAGTCAGCAGCGAGAACTTTGTCATCCTTCGGGACCCGGTCATAGACATAGCTCCAGACCTGACCCAGACAAGCGTTCAGGCCACTTTCACGAACAATGCAGCCCGGTCAGCTTCGTTGATTAATGGTTACGAGTTCGACAACAAGACTGACAAGAAAACCCTCGCAACAAAAATCATAGCGAAGGGGAAGGACTGGCTCACCGGCAAGACAATCACCTCAAGCGGCTCAGCTACGGTGCCATGGAATAACACATCGCTGTTCTTCGACCATGCAGGATACATCACTTACAAGACCGAGGGATACGTGAAGGCCGGTGCGAATACTGACTCGTACCTGTATATCTATGGCCACGGCTATGCCCTGCAAGTCAATGACCTTGTTGATGTTCTCTATTACGATACTGCCGGGGTATTGCAGATTGAGTCATTCCACCTTCACGCCGTCGCCGAAATCACCGATGAGGATGGAGCAGACCTCACAAAACTTCAGCTCAATGCGGCTCTCTCCCACACGTACCCAGTTGGTACTATTATGACGTGCAGGAAAATTTACGTCAACACGGCGAACGGGATACCCACTGGTTCAGAGAGCCGGGTTGGTGACGAGAACATTACCTTCAGTGCCGGAGGCACCGACACCGTTTATGGCCCATACCTGACAACAACTGGTGTTTCAGACCGGGGTGAATCGTCAACCCCCGTGTATCCTCACCAGACAGGATGCCTGATTATTGATGCCCAGTACACAGAAGCCGTTCCGCACGCTGGCTCTCCGGTCAGCGACCATGGCATTATCACGAAGACCTATACCGTTGACCAGATAATCACAAAATCAGACCTGGACGTGTACTCATCTCACAATCTCATCGCCCAGTCAATCTATTACCGGAAGGCTACCTTCTGGTGCTTTATCTATGACTGGTACAAGTCTGACGTAAAGTTGAACGGATTTGAGCTCTATGATGCTTCATTCATTCAGGAGGGTGACCGCATCTGCGTCCTTGAGAAGAGCGGAGACTCAAACGATTCCGACCACCAGTGGCAGGTCATGTCCTACCGTTATGTTTATGGGGAAGGAAAAATCTATGTTGAACTAGGAGACTATGAGATGAACGTTAACACCATGATGATGGATAAGACAGCAGCATTGAACCAGACAATCACATGAGGGAAAAATGGGTGACGACGAAGTTATTGATTTGGGAAAAAGACTGGCGAATTTTGAGGGGAAGATTGACTATATCGTAAAGACCGTCGATGAACTTAAGGATTGCCAGACAGCTCTCAACACCTGTGTCACCACACTGAAAGTCGATATTGCCGGCAGGCCATCGAGAGAGAGACTTGAAAAAGCTCTTGATAAAGTCCAGACCCACGACACCTATTTCGTACTCATGGGTGGTGCCTTGATCCTGTTCGTTATGTGGGTATCCGGGTGGCTCGGAGATGTCATTCGCCTGTTCATCTCAAGGCTCTGACTCACTCTAATTTCTTTTCTCTCCCTGTTTCTGGTTGTATTCGTGAAGTAATGCCACAGCATCTCGTTCCGCGTTATTTTTGAAACCGAACGCTGCCCAAATGGTCACTCTCAAGCACTCGTCTGGGTGCTCTCTTAAAAACTCTATCCACGATGGGTTTGTAAACGCAATATCAATATCGGCCATTATCCCCCCCTTTTTAAGGTGTTCGTATTGCCGTCGTGCTCGTGTTCAACGTGACAGTCCGCGCACGACAACCTCATCTTTCCCTGCGGTATGAGCTCTCTCCAATGCTTGATAACAACATTGCCCGGCAGCCGATGAGCATACTTCGGCTCGTTGTGGTGAATCTCAAGATGGTCGGTTCTTTCGCAGTACATACACTTCCCTCCGAGAGCATTGACAGCCCACCCTCTTATGAGCCTGTACCTCTCCCGCTCACATTCTGCGTGCCGGATGGCCTTCAGCTGCTTCTTTGAGAGAAGTTCATCCATCACTCACCTCACACCAGAAATACAGCCTTGATAAAGCAACGGATTCTCACCCAAAGAGCGCGAATGAACAGCCACGGCTCGGTCGTCCAGACGATTTTATGGGCCGCTTGTTGTCCGTGATATAGACGGGCTTTTTCTTCTGATGGGTGAAGTCTGCATCAACCATGTTCTGACTCATCGACAATCACCCACTTCCCGTCCCGGACTTCTTTTCTGGGGTGGTACTTCCTGCGCCTTTTTTTGTTGTAGCGGTTTTGCTCTCGTTGTCGCTGTTCTTTCCCGTAGACGAGGTTCTCTCGTTCCGCTTCCGGCTTGCAGCTCCAGCAAACGTCTCCCTGTGAGCAATAATGACCTTGTTGTCGGCATCGAGGACACAGAACTTTTCCCTGAAATTCTGCCCGGTTGCACGGCACGCACAGAGGGTAACAGCCTGCCTTGATAAAGTCGAGGTAGTTGCACAATCCGCTCCGGTAGTCAAATCCCGAAGGATGGGCAACCACTTGGGGAATATTGCCGCACCAGAAGCAACCTCCCTGTGCAAGGGACAAGAACAGAGCTCGAAGGAACAGCCACGGCTCGGTCGTCCAGACGATTTTATGGGCTGCTTGTCGTCCGTCGATTCTGATGTTGTCCGGGCTTTTTGTCTGGTGTATGGTTGGCATGTATCGCACAGTTCCGATTCTATCATCGTTCACCCCGTTGTGACCGAATCAGCATGACTGCTGCTTGAATGCCCTCTGCCATTGATTCGATTGCATCGAGGGCTTTGATAACCTCTGGTGTCAGTGGTATCACCCGTTCCGGTTCTGCCGGTTCTGAGAAATACCGGCATAAATGGTCTCCTTTAGTCGACGGTCTGTGGTTGCATCGTTCGTTCTCCCATCTACATCCACTGCAAGGTTTTGGATGACACCCATTACAGATAATAGGTGGTCTTTCCGGTTCTTGATTTTTGTAATTTTTGTCACACCCCATGCAGGTAGCGAATGTTGACCGAGCACAGTCCTTCTCATAATCGCAGAGTTTCTTTTTAGTCATCTCACCACACTCCATCGTGGAAGTACGTTCTGTTGCATCCCGGGCATGTCGGGTCAACATCGAGCGTCACTCTGACCCAGTTGTGAAGTGTTCCGTCTTCAGTAATCCCGGTCACGACCTGAGCTTTCATCCCGTGAGCTCTCAGCATCTCTGCGAGAATCGTGCTCCTATCGGTACAGTCCCCGGTCTTCTCTCTCCATGCCAGCTCGGCACATCTCGGTAAGTAATATACCCGGTAGTTCCACCGTACAACCATCAGGTAATTATAGACCTTGAAGAGCGTGTAAATCTGGTCTGGACCGGATATGTTCGCTACGTCTTGCTTGATTGTTCCTGCTGAGACTGAGCTGACAAGCATCAGTGAGATGATGAACACGACAACGACCCTCATCATAGTGCTCATCTCACTCACTCTTCTTCTGACTTAGCATCATTCATTCCCTTCACCATGGCACGTATGGCTTCATTCTCTCCGTCTTTGAACCCGTATGAGTACCCGATATACCATGCAAGGAACCATGCGAACAGGAACCCTCCGACCCCGGCTGCTATGATGGCCACAGCTGCCCATTCTGCTTCCATACCTCACTCCTCAAGCATCCGCAGGGGGTCAACAACCTCAATGCACGTCCCGAGCTTTTCAATCGGGACTGAGATAGAGGCCGATATGTTCGGTGGCCTCCACGCTTCATCGGGAATGGTCAGGTCAAGTGCCATAAAAACCGTTGGGATGGCTTTGGAATACCTTGATTGCCCTACCCGCAGTGGTTCAATTTTTGGTACGGTGTGAGCGTCAACCTTGACCTTCGAGCCGTCCTTTCCAATGCGGAGATAGACCTTTGTTTTCACTTGCATTACCTCCTTTTTATTGGTGCCGGGTAATCCCTGCACCATAGTATCCTATCCTCACTGAGGTCATAACCGGCCATGTTGTTCTTGAAGAACATCGGTATCTCGTTGTCAGCACATGCCGAGGCAATCTCATAGACCCATTTCGGCTTCGGAAGCAGCTTCTTCCGTCCGGCCAGACCGCCGATAATGACCCAGTCAATACCACAGAGCAGCTCCGTGAGCGTGGCGTGCTTCCCCACGCACCCGAGCAGCGGTTCAAAGGATATGAACTTCTTGCTGACTCTGTTAGCACATTTGAGCGTCTCTATCCTGTGTCGGTCTTCCAAAGATGTGACGGAGACACCGAGCCAGACGTTTGTAGGTGGGATGCTCCCGGTCATGTTCTCTGGTTGTTTCGTCAGGACTAGGAAGATGTGTTCGGGAAGCCTTGAACAGACAACGTAAATCTGGTGCCTCCATATCGGATATACGGCCTCATCGTACAGGTCTCCCATTGAGTCAAGGAAGACGAGCTGAGTTGACCTCTCACGTGAGAGCACCTTTTCCATCTTGACGAGTTCCTTTGGGAAGAACTGCGGGACTCGGAAGTCTCTGTCCGGGTGGAACCTGGCATAGTTGTCTGCCGCGTAGCACCATTCACAAGGCTGATGCTTCCCGTTGACGACAGGGCCTTGACAGCCCTTCTCTGGATTTGACGACCAGTCGCACCAGTCAATAGGGGTTTTCTGCATTGTTTACCACTCCTTGGCAAGCCATTGTGTGAATCTGATCCCAACAGCGAAGACAACAAAGAAAAATCCGACAAGGATAAGTGACCCAACGACGATTGAAATGATGTCACCTTGAGGCCAGCCCCACGGTATTACTTTCTCGATCGCTGAAAAATCAGGGAGTTCGTACATCAATGTTCATCCTCCGGCATACTTCCTTGTAACGACCATCCATCTGTTTGTCCACGACTCGTTTCACCCGTCTCACCTCACTCTCACTTCTGGCTCTTCCAGAGGTGTCAAAGTAAGGACAGAGAACCAATGTCACCTCTCCATATATCCGGCAGATGCGCGGACGACGCGAGTAGATTGAGCAGAGCTTCGTCTGACGAATGAGGAAGGGACAATGATAGTCTTCGGTCTCAGCGAATACAAAAATGGTGGGGTCTTTATCGCTCATCCGACATTCGGTAACCTTTGCCGGCTTGACCTGAAGCAGCCCCTCTTCAACAGCTATATAATACAGGTCTTTCTCAAAGGGGATGACTCCGCAACATTCCCCACAACCGGGTTTGCAGGCCATGACAATCACTTCATCGGGTCTTCCTGCTTTGGCGGGACCTGGACTGTTGTACCGGTAAGAATCTTCTGGGCGACAACCCGCCTCTTGCGGAAGTTGCCACACGGGTCTGAGCTGAGCCTGTTCTTGAGCTTCAACGCTCCCCAACAGCTCTCGTCGTATTCACAGGATACACATTGTTCTTTCGACATCATCTCACCTCCTTCTCTGCCACTTTCTTAACGATTGCCTCTTTCAAGGCGTTCTTGAGACCGCCGTGTTCATCGGCGTTGATGAAGTTGGCAGCTCTCCCGCTCATTGCGAGTGCTGCATCCGTCTCCTGAAAGAACCCGAATGGTTTTCCTTCGGAGATGCGTTCTCCACCAGAAAGGTAGTTTCCCTCGTACAGTTTTATCTTGACGCCCTCTGCGTTCGAGAACCAGAACACTCCGGCTGAAGCTGCCACACTCCAACCTTCCTGTCTGGCAGCTGCAAAGATAACATTGAGGTCTTCAGCCTTGTTCCACTTGACAGTCCCCTGACTCGCCCTGTGTATGTAGTACTGGGCGAGAGTGGCGATGATCTCATCTGAGATTTTGTCAGACACTCAACTCACCGTTTGATTTGCAGGACTTCTCTGAGCCTGCTTATTGCCCCGTCAAGTTGGTCAATGACTTCGTATTCCTCTGCGGAGCAGCCAGCCGGTGTATCGGCTTTCCTGTTCAGCTTCCGAAGAAGTTTTGAGTCTTCTTTGAGAAGACCTCTTACCTCTTTCTCAGTCAACATGCTGGTCACCCAGTATATGACTTGATGCGAACGGCATCCTCAATCTTGTCGGCCAGTGCGCTGAGCTGACTGCCTGAGATTGGTGCAGTATTAATGACAATCTCCACACTTTCAGACCTGCCGAACGCTGCGGCTATGCTCTCACAGTCTACCCTGTCAAGGACGATGCTGATAAGCATATCAGATCACCGTCATAGACTCAATCTCGGCCAGCATGTCAACCCGTGATCGCTCGAACATCGGGATGAAGCTCAGTACCTTATCACTCCATCCCCCGATCTGGCAGACTCGCCCGTCATCCTTCGGGAACTGGGTTTCTCCATACTCGGAGAGGTCGAAGCTATACACGAAGACATTCTTGTTGACGGTCTGACGGTACTTGATGAGCCCTGAGTATAGGTTCTCATGGGTACTGAAGTGGGAGCCGTCGGTTGTCGTGTAGCACTGCATGTCGGAGAAGACAACAATCCGGTCAACGAAGACCTTGTTCTTGTTGAGCCAGTCCATGACCTTCCATGCCTCTGTGCCGTAGCCGTTGACATTGGTCATCAGCATCTTCCTGACATTGGTGAACATCGAGTCCCTTGAGTTGAGACTGACCGGAACGTGGTCTGTGGCAAAGACCGACACTACTGAGTCGGCTGCCTTCTTCTGCATGATAGCTCCGAACAGGCACCCGATTTCCTTCATGCTGATCTTTGACCGGGCTGATGGAGATGACGACATCGAGCCGCTGATGTCGCAGGTCACGAAGGTCTTTCCGCTGAACTCAGGAATGTTCTGCACGCTCAGCTCAACCGCATCAGACAGTGCAGCCAGGACTTTGCTGGCCTTTGCCTCGTGCTCAAGTTCCTTGTAGGCCGACACGAACCTATACGGGAACTGCTTGGACTTGGCAACCGCAACGGGGTCTCGGATGGATTCACAGACCATCTCAAGATGTTTGGGTGAGACGTTCTTATCGAGAATGTTACGGAGGTTTCTTAATATAGCCATGTAGTTTTTGACTTGTTTTACTTTCATAATACACCTCATATTCTTTTATGAGTCCTTTTTCAAGATAGCATATCATACTTTTGTTAGTTCTCCACCTCTATCCACATCTCAATCACGGACTCCCAGTTCTCCTTTGTGCTGCCCTTGGTGGAAATTACGACTTCCCACGTATCAGGAGCTGCGAGCGTATCCTCAACGATGTCCTTGAAGATAGCTTCCTGCCCCTCGTCCTTCGGCTTTGGGTGGCAGAGAGCCATAGCATCCTTGAGCTTAACCGCACCCTCCCGGTTGTACTTGGCGAACTGGTAGGCATCGAACTTGTTGAACGCATCGGCGACACCGAACTTGATGACCTGCGGGAGCTTCCCCTTGAAGGCTTTTCGTCTGGTGTTCTGCTCGATGACATAAGCGATGACCTCCATTATCTCATCGGCTCGCTGGATGGTGGCCGTGACAAACTTCCTCGCGTTGGGAACCTTGCCCTTCCCGGCGCTCATGCCGTATTCACCGATGAGCACCATTGGAGCCGTCCGAAGGTACATCTTCGTCCGGGCGTACAGGGCGAGCTTCAGGATGAAAGCCGGGTCCACCCCTGCTACCGCGTGGATAGCTTCTCTCAGCTCACGCTTCAGTTCCTTGCCGCTGGCATAGAACTGGTCTTCACCAATCATTGAGCTGACAGTCCTCAGCATGAGGTCTGTCTTCATGTCTGGCTTGAACGCAACACCGCCCTCTCGGTTCACGGTGAGGTCTGGGTGATTCTTCACCTTGTCAGACACATTCGGTTTCTTGTTCTGTCTCATAGTTCTCACTACCGAACGAAATTGTTCCTCTGGCTTTGCCTGCTCACCTCAAATGAGTGAGCTGAATCCAGTGGAGGGAATTGAACCCCCACCCTCCAAGTCGCCTGCTCTGCAACGGGAACCAACACGATCAACTGTTGGCATCATATCCTTCTGAGTTGAACTCGTCTGCATATGACTGCTGTTACCACCTTTGCAGGGGTACAGGCTTGGCGCACTACCAACACGTGCTTCACTGGAATATTCAAAGGGTTCGGGGTTCATCACTCGCACAATCCCCCCTACACCCATTGATAGCGCAGGTCGGATTTGAACCGACGTCTCAAGATTATGGGTCTTGTAAGAGCCCGGGCTTCTCTACCGCGCTACTGATTATCAGGGAGATGATGTCGATGACGGAGTTTCCAGAGAACGAAGTATCCGTCGTCTACGCAACCCTGAGGTGAATCAGATATGTACGCAACATTGCTCTGACTTCTGTTCATACATGGCTCTTCTCCATGTGGGCATACCGCCCTACGTTGCCGGGGGGATTTGAACCCCCGCCTCTCGATTACAAGTCGAAGTACCAGCCATCTACGCAACCATATTTGCGATGCAAGCCAGCAACATCAAAGAGTGGAGAACTCTCGATTGCTGGTGTTTTTAGCGCACTACCGGACTATGCCACGGCAACACTGTTAGGGAAGGAGATTGGGCGAGTACTGAGATTTTTTACGTCCGTTTGTGTTACCTCCCGGACGATGGAGTCGAACCATGAAGACCGAAGTATCAGTACCCTATGCAACCTTCCGAGGGTCAATTATCTCTTGTCATATGAGAGGGAGATTGGGTGAACCCGGTGTTTTAATCCCGGTATTACCCGAAGGCATGTGCCGGGAATTTCTGCAACGAAGTAACCGGGTTCTATGCAACCCTCTGGCTTGGTTTTTCTCTCTCTGAAGTCAGGAGAACAGGCGAGGAAAGTTTACTGCCCTTTCAGGCAATGTTATGTCAAGTAACGAAGTAGCTTTCCTCTACGCATCCTTATATCCTAATGGATTTTCAATACTTATAAATCTTATGATTCTTTCATGGGAGATTTTCTCCGATATACAGCCCCGTACTTATCATGAGTTGAGTGCTTGGTATGACCTATCTTAGTGAGACACCGACCCACAAGGCTTCTCTTGTAGATGTGTTTGAACTGCCCGAATGACTCAGGGAATATCTCATCGAGCTTCTCAATGATACCTCTCACCTTGATGAACTCAAGTGGGTACTCCCGGTCTGCAACGAGTCTGACATGTGGCGTCCACTCAACAACCTGACAGTTGTCAGCTCTGGGCTTTGCGCCTCCCCGTCCTTTAACTGTGGTTCTCATGGTTTCACCCGCTCGAACTCAATCACTTTCACAACGCGGTTGTCATCCCATGGCTCCGGCTCCCACGTGTGAGCTCTGAAAACCCGGTTGAACGCTTTCCGGTAGGTCTTGACCGAATCGTAACCTTCCTTATGGGCGTCTTCTTCGGTCATATCACCGAGTCTTTGCATATAGACCCTCATGATACGGATTGAAGCGAAAGCCGTCACGTAGAAGCTGGTCTTACACTGGTGAGTGGCTCCGAGATTGTACTTCCGGTTTCCAATCCTCCGTGTTGCAGTCTTCAACCACTTGGTCTTACCCAGTATCGGGTCAATGTGTTCTGGCTTAAAAAGTAACATAGGAACCCCACCTCAGGGGGTCAGGATTCGCCTTGCTTCAAGGCACTTCTGATGGGTTGTCATTCCACTCAGCTCATCGGTTATGACATCGGCAGCATCGAGTAGCCTGCGGAGAACGTCGTCTTTCGAGTCTCCCTGCTTGCCGTACTTGGCGAGCCGTTCATACGTCATTACTTTGGCAGCCACGTTCTTGTACTCGATTTCTTCTTTCTTTACCATGGCTACACCGCGGTCATCTTCTCGAATGGGACTGCCCGGCAATACTGCATGTGATGGTCATAGCAGTAGTGACGACCATCGCCCTGTCTCACGACGGAGCTATGCGTGCAGCCGGGAAACTCGCAGTTAGTCGGCTCATTGCTTGTTGCCGGGACCTGCGACTGTTTTTCCTGCTTTGGGTTGTCCTTTGTAGACGTTGATTTCTGCTTCTTGGGTGGCAATTACACCATCTCCTGCATAATGCGGGTCGGTCTTGCTCATCAGCATGCTGCCGAAGGGCATCTCAACGAGCGGGTCTTCAACCTCGCTCAGCTCAAACTTACACAGGTACAGGGCTCCGCAGCTACACTGGAAGACTATAATATCTCCCAGCTTACCTCTGCGGTAGTACCTGCGCCCGTGACATGTATGACATCGTGGGTACATCTTTTCACTCTCTTGAGATTGAGATGAAGTCTCCTTTGATAGTGACTTCTGGTTTTCCGATTCCAAAGTTCATTATCATCCCCCCACACTCATATTTTGAGGGGAGGTTATCAACTCTGAACTCACGGGGAATGAAAGGTCACGGTCGTTTGACCTGCCACCTGAACCTGCCCTGTAACCTGAACCTGTTGCTTGGCTGACTCTTCTTTTGCACGCAGGCCCTTGATAGTCATAGTGCCACGGTTCGTAACGGTGACTGTTTCAAAGTCAACGCCCTGGCTCTGGATACCATTCAGGGCTGCCGAAATATCCCGGATGCGGTTCCGTGTGATCTCAAGTCCTCTGTCCGCTGGCTTTCTCTTCTGGGCTGTAGGCTTTGTTGCCATACTTGTAAGATTTGTAAGTATTATAAGATAAGGATTTCTATATCATCTTGTCTGGCAAGACAATTTCCCAGATCGTCTAACCTCTTTCTCATACGATTCCACGTCAAATCTCTCAACAGCTTTCTTGATGATCCTACGGATAACCTTATCCCCAACAATTTCAACGTTGAGAATCCATTCGGCCTCTGCAACAATAGAATCAACAAGCCCACATACCGGGGGTTTTCCAGTTTTCTTGAGGTGATAGAGCAGCTCTTTCTTCTCTATCATAATATGGTCGTAAACTCTTTTGCACTCGCTTGGGAGCAGTTCAACCAACTTCCGCTCCGGGGGGAAACCCAGAAGCTCAGTAGTAACTTCATACTGTCGCTCAATCTTCTGCTGGTCGTGGAGCTTTCTTGCTATACGTTCCCTCAGCTCTTTGTCTTCCTCTGGCCTTGATGACTGCATGTACATCTTGACGAGTGAGTTGATGAGCCCCGACGCATTATTTTCACTCTCAAGAAACTTATCCACATCGTTATCAAGAGTGATGCTCCTGACTGTGGTGGTTCTGCCTTTTGGACGTCCCATTTTAAGATTCCTCCATAGATATTTCTTCTTTTTTGGATAAATATTTATCCATACTTATTGAAAGACTTGAAAGATTTATAAGGAGATTTTAGAGATAATATTGATATTGATATGGATACATATCTATTGATATTCTGATAGAAGGTATAGATAGATAGATAGATAGATCAAATAATCGGTGTAAAGGTTCTTCCACGGTCAGCCCTATCACCATATCTGAACACGGTGCCTTTAAAGTCCTTATTCCTGTAGGTCTTATTGCACCTGGGGCAGTGATACCCTCTTGACTGAAATGTGTCCATGGTTTGCCATTCACCGACCCAGTCGTACCAATCAATCGGGTACTGGCACCGACAGCACTTCTCAAACTTGTACTTCGTCAGCTCTTGTCGAGTGATAAAGACAACCCGCTCCTGCTTCTCCTTCTTCTCGTCGTCGGTCTTTTTCTTGCTCATAGGAGTCTCACCTCATTCCTGTTCAGGACAATCATAGTCGCTTGGCTCATCTTCTCAATGGCTGTATCAATCTCCATCTTCGGGTACTTCACCATCATCGCCGTGTAGATGTCAGACCTGCTGACCTTACCACCCATCGACTCAATGTAGTGCCGTATCTCACCACCAACACGCCTCTGGGCGAAGCTCATGGCAGAAACCGTCATGTCGATGTCATAATTCCCGGTCTTCGCATCGTAGGCCACCTCCCGCAGGCAGGCATCAACGATATTGATAGCAGTTTGGGCATCACGCTCTTCAGCAATCGCAGAAAGCCTGAGCCGAGCTGACGCGGCGGTGAGCCGCTTCAGGTCTTCGAGCTTCCTGTGCGTTATCGGGACGGGACCACCTTCTTTCTGGCTGCCGCGTATCCTCGTGTAGTACTCCTTGATTTTCAGGTTGGCTTCTGGTGACAGCTTCGGTACACAGTTCTTCTTGGCATAGGCTATGTACTTCCTCATCATTGGGGTGTCAAGGACGGTCTTCACCTCATGCTCATCGTTCAGGATATGCTCGGCAATCTCATCGTCAAGGGATTCATCAGGAACGTCCTTCACAATAAATATCAGGTCGAACCGTGACAGGAGCGTTGGAGACATATTAATCTGGTCAGCAATGGAAGCGTAGTTGTCCCACCGCCCGGCCTTCGGGTTCCCAGCTCCGAGTATCGAGCACCGTGTCAGCAGGGTGGTATTCAGGCCGGCCTTGGCGAAGTCAATCTTCTGCTGCTCCATCGCCGTGTGTATCCCCTTCCTGTCTTCCTCACCCATCTTATCGAGCTCGTCAATAGCGCAGAGCCCCATGTCAGCCAGCACCAGAGCGCCGGCCTCGAGCATCCACTCATCATTGATTCCTTTTACCGCGGCAGCCGTCAGGCCAGCTTTGGAACTCGAAGTACCGGAAGCTCGCACACCACGGGGTGAAATTCTGGAGGTAACTTCAAGTAACTGTGACTTAGCTACTCCGGGGTCTCCCAGCAGGAGCACATGAATGTCTCCCCTCACTCGAATATCTGCCCGTTGCTTTACCACGCCCCCCATGAGTTGAAGGGTGATAGCCTTCTTCACCATCTGGTGACCGAAGATTGACGGTGCTATGCTGGACGAGAACGCATCGAGTATGTCAGGACGGCGGCTCAGCTCAAGTATCGTCTTCTCATCTTCAGAAGAGATAACGATGTCAGAGTACGACTGTTCTCCCATCTCCAAAGACCACGCATGAACCACCGGCTCAACAATCAGGTCCTTGTGGTGTTTCTGCTCGGCCTTCAGTATCCCATTTACCACCACACGGAAGCCACTGTTAACAGTGTTACACATCTCTTCCTGAAGTTCAACAGTGATGGCGTAGGGCTGTTCAGCAGCTCTCAACCCCTCATGGAACTCCTGAACCTGAATGTACTGGACGTTCATGTACCGGGAAGACATTGTCATAATCTCCCACATCGTCCGGGCATTGCAGCCCGAGCAGGTGCCGGGTTCCCTAAGCTTGAACTGTGTTTGAGGAATTGTCACCCTCGTCGCGCAGCTCCGGCAGATGAACACGGCATCAAGGAGCTTCGGCTTGGTCTGGGATACCTGTCTCACCAGTCCCTCAAATGTAATGAGAGTGCCAATCTCATGCGACCTCAGCTCACGGATAGGTGTCAGCTTCGGAAGGTGGATGAACCGCATCCTCACGTTCTTGACCATTGACTCTCGCTTCTTCTCGTCAATGACACGGCTCTTCAGTAGCTCAGCAAGACCGTCACGGAAATGGTCAGACCAATGAGAAGGTTGGGTCAGGAGATCATCAGCTATCCCGATACCGACTTTCCCGTGTTTCTCGATGTCCCGGTAGTCCACTAGGATATGAGTCTTTCTCGGAAATTCGAGTATAAATTCCTCAACTTCCTTTTTACAGTATCGGCGAAGGACTGTCGCTGTTGTCTCATAGATTTCTGGCAAGGTTCACCCCCGGTATTGTCCCTGATATGGTACAGGAACAGGTTCGTTCTCTCAAGCTCGGCGTGTATATCGTCGAGCCTCTTGTAATAGAGCTTCAGAAACTTTGTGTGTTCCTTCATTTCTCTCAGTATATCTTTCAGCTCATCGGTCATTACAACCTCAGTAAAAGATATGGTCAATGCAGGAATGTTCCATATTGAAACAGACCTTGCCGTTCGGAAGCTTCGACTTGAAATAGGAAGGGTAGCGGTCATCTTTCAAGTGGAGTCCAGGCTCGTCACCAATAGCATAGCCGAGGTTCTTCTCAAGTGCCTGCCGCGACTTTGCATCAACCATTTTGCAGAACGATGAGTGCTTTATCTGCCGCTGGTGGTCGTAAATGAATTGAAGAAGGGTCACGCTTGCAGAACTGCATGTGAACCTGAGGGTGGGCTTCATTTCCTCACCAGCACTGAAACAACCTTCGAGTGGCAGATAAGACCACACCTTTTCGATACGTCGCGTACCGCTTGGGACTTGTACTCGTTGCAGTCCTTTTTGTTGTCGCACGTCCCACAGTTACATTCGTGTGCCGTCACAAAATCACCATCCACTCTTTGCAGTAGGTGATGAGCTTATCCCACTCGTCAAGTGGAGCTCCCTCAATGAACTGCCTCAGCTCAGTCGGTGTCGCTTCCCACGATAATGACCAGACAGCACGCTTGAACAGTTGCAGCACCGAGCCATCTTCACGACCAGAGAGCCGAAGGATAATCGACTTCCGACCGGGCATCCTTTGTGCCATCAATCGCCCCCGTAGCAGAGCGCCTCTTCTTCCTTGAACCTTTTTACAATAAAGTCGTGCAACTTTTCCTTAGTTGATTTTCTCGCAGCAGACCTCGCAGCAGACCACGCAGACCACGCAGCAGACCTCGCAGCAGACTCCGCAGACCACGCAGCAGACTCCGCAGACCACGCAGCAGACCCCGCAGCAAACCACGCAGCAGACCACGCAGCAGACCACGCAGCAGACCTCGCAGCAGACTCCGCAGACCACGCAGCAGACCCCGCAGACCACGCA
>Ga0315284_10000669_pt1 | contig 46960 bp, 42 predicted proteins | sample YL17G09_16_MG_FD_203696 | JGI IMG/M metagenome (GOLD analysis project Ga0315284, IMG submission 203696) | Sediment microbial communities from Yellowstone Lake, YNP, Wyoming, USA - YL17G09_16 | ecosystem: Environmental > Aquatic > Freshwater > Lake > Sediment | place: USA: Wyoming | collected...
TTCACAAATTATCTGCTGTCGAAAATAAATCTGAAATCATCTCGGTTCTGTATCTCCAGTAGAAGCGTAGGGGTGTGTCTTTCACAGTAAAGGAACAAGAATAAAGTAATATTACTGAAATAGACGCTATTGTAGAGACATTTACATTACAACTTCACGGGGTGTTCACAAAAATGTGAAGAGAAAACAAGTATTCACCTAAAGAATAGGAAATGCCTAATTTCAAAGGAGGATACTCGTAGTAAATCAATCTCCAATGGAAAAAAACAATGATAAAATCATGGTATATTAACCTGGGAAATATGGGAAACACGGACACCCCTTCATTTCCTCTCGAAAACTTTTGCTCAACCGACCTCTCACAGGCATTGGCTAAAAAAACGCGTAATACTTATCTAAAATCTTTAACAGTAATCATTAATATAGTTATATACGTCTTACCTATCAGAGTATATTTCTTCTTTATAAGAAATCATACATACTTTATACTAAGGTATTACAGAGTTCCAGTAGAAGTTTTGGGGTGTGTCTGTAGATGGTTAACCTGTTACCATGATAATTTTTCATCTATTTTTAGGAATGTTATGCTTCACAACTATTTTTTTGTACCTTACCCTTTATCTGCTCCAGACGAAATAACGGTGTTGCCTCTGAAGCAAACTGGGGAACAACCATGGGCAATCCTAACATACTTGACGATGTATTCGAAAAATTCGTAAACGGAGCAAAACTCTTCAAAGATAGAGAAGTCTTGCGGCATGACTACATACCGGAGAAACTTCCCCACCGAGAAGAGCAAATACGTGTTCTTGGCCAAACAGTAGCTCCAATCCTTAAAAATGCCCGTTGCTCAAACATATTCATTTATGGCAAAACTGGAACAGGAAAAACCGCTGTCACCAAATACGTTCTTAGCCATTTAGAAAGAAAAGCCAAAGAGTACGGTGCACCAGTTAAGTTCTGCTATGTAAACTGCAGGATGACCGGATCAGAATACCGAGTTTATGCCAGCCTTAGCCAAAGTTTAGGGTTATCAATTCCATTCACAGGGTTGTCTGTTGGTGAAGTATTTGACAGGTTCCGAAACGGATTAGACACATCGAGAACGATTTTCATTGTTGTATTAGACGAAATAGACGCATTGATCAAAGAGCGCGGCGACGGTCTTCTCTACGAGTTAACAAGAATTAATGAAGCCATGCACAAGAGTAAATTGGCAATCATAGGAATATCAAATGATCTGCGGCTTAAGGAATTTCTTGATCCCCGCGTTTTCAGCTCACTTAGCGAGGAAGAGATGGTTTTTAGACCCTATGATGCGAGCGAAATTCGCAATATTCTTCTTGAGCGTTCAAAACTATCCTTCTATGAAGGTGGTCTTTCAGAAGCAGCCCTAAGCATCTGCTCTGCGCTGGCGGCAGCGGAGCATGGAGATGCAAGGCGAGCTTTAGACTTGTTACGCGTAGCAGGGGAAATTGCAGAGCGCCAAGGCTCTGCGGTTATCATGGAGGAGCATGTTCGAGAAGCTGAAAAACACATCGAACATAATAAAGTTGTTGAAGCTCTCAAGAATTCGACGCTGCATTCCAAGTTGGTGGTTCTCAGCGTTTACCACTTGAGCAAGGCAAGTGGCGGCAGCGCTACTACAGGGGAGATATACGACGTTTACAATGAACTCTGCGGGGAACTAGGCACGAGCCTTCTTACGCAGAGACGTCTGGGCACGCTGGTCAATGAACTTGACGCGATGGGACTTCTGAACTCTAAAGTGGTGAGTATGGGACGCTATGGTCGCACGAAGAAGATTCGGCTGGAAATATCTCGTTCACTCATTCAGGAGGTCTTCGAAAGTGACGCTAGACTCAATCACATGATTAAGTATGAGCCGAAAATGCTTTCGAAGAATACGCATAGCCGAAATTGAAAACAAACTTTTCTTGCGAGCATGACTATACTCGTAGTAACACCGTTCGCATCCCAAAAGAACAGTGCATTTTTTATTAGACGAAAGAGAGAACGGTGGTTTCCAGCGTCTGCAAGTTCACAATTGGCACTTTTCCCGGTGTTGGAACTAAACCGAGCTTCGCCATATAGTCTGTCTGGTCTTGCCATCCGCCGGAATTTACTATCAAGACACCTCGGTGATTGCAGTATCCTAGTACGTGGATGTGCCCTGCGTGGAAAATGTCTGGCACACGGTCTATAACCATGAAGTCTCGATTTTCAGGCGATATTGTCGTTTTTCCACCATATATCGGTGCCAAATGGCGGCTCTGCATTAGCAGTTTCATTGCTTTTTCTGGGTGTTCGTGGTCTGTGCCTGGGACTGAGCCTATTATGTCGTCGAGACTTCGGCCGTGGTACATTAGGACTTCCACGTTATGCAGGCTCACCATACAGGGATTTCCTAAGGAATAGATTCTTCGAGATCCTTGTAAGGTTGCTAGAAAGTCTTCAGATATCGCTGGTTGAGGTAACGCTTTTCTTGCCGCGTCGTGGTTTCCTGGTGAAATTATGACTTCCACATATTCGGGAATTTGCCCAATCATTTTTAGAGCGAGCCTGTATTGTTTATGGACATCTCTAACCCTCAATTCCCTTGCTTGCCCCGGATATACTCCAACACCGTCAACGATGTCTCCAGCAACCAGAAAATACTTCACGTGGCCTGCTATCTCTTTCATTCGGTCGTTTCCGTACTTGCCGTTGAGCCACATTATGAAGCGTTTGAACGCGTCTTTGTTGAATTTTGTGCTGCCCACATGGATGTCTGAGGTTAGCACAGCGTACACGGGCTCTGCTGCTCTGCGTTGAGGTTTCTGGCCAACTTCTGGGAAGATTATGTCTTCAGCGAGGAAAAGAGGACTTCTTGTTTTTGACACCGCTACGCATATAACTTGATCCGGGAGGAGCAATTGGGCTTTCTTGTGCAGTTCTTCTGAGGCTTTGGAAGGGACGAGAATTGTGGCGGATGCCTGCAGGTCTTCAATTGTAAATAACAGTTGTTGTTTTGCTTCTCTTTTCTCTTGGACCATGCCAATTATCTTTAGCTTTGTTTTGGCTGGTGATTTCAATGCTTCCAGAATGGGTGTTGCAGCTTTGACGTCCATTCTCTGTCTTAGCAGTTTTTCTATGCGCTTAAATCTGTCTTGAAAGTACTGGAGGAACTCTTCCATCGTGCCGTTGGAGCTAAGTTTTCCTGTAGGGTCTTCTATGACGTTGATTTGCGCTTCCACGTCCTTTGCGTACGGGTGAAAAATGCTGTTACCTTCTGGCGTTTGCGATGTTTCTTTTGGCTGTTCAAGTATCTCTTCATGCACTTGAGATGTAAACTGAGCGTGCGGTTCATCCGTTGCTTCTGGCTGTTTCAACGTTGCCTCCAGAAAACTCTTGCCAATGAACAAAGGCTTCTCTTCTGACTCCTCTATTCTCTGCAGCGCTTTATACACTATTTCTGTGGGGTCGTCGGTGGCGGCGATTGTGCTCAGAAATTCAAAGGCTTCTCTGTCCAGTTGGTATCCTGCTGCCATCGTTGTTTCTACAGCTTTCTGAAGCTTTTCTCTTTCGCTCATATTGTTAGGGTTCTCCAGTTTCTTTTCTCTGGTACGATTATGTAGCGCATTTCAATTGCACTATCTTTTTTCTCCTCTATTAGTCTATTCAATCTTGTCGCGTGTAATGTGAGTTCTTTCATAAAAGCAAGATTTTGGAGGAGCCCCTTTAGTCTTGCAACATTGTGCGTGCCTTGGCTTTTTGATATTACCCGATATGTCTATACCAATTATACATTAAGCGTCCAATTCTAACATTATAGTTCACGTTTATATTCGTCCTTACATATTTTCTCTGTACAACAGCTGAACTGTGAATTTGGAGTTTCATTAAATGACCCATTTGCGCAAGGTGCAACGTACACCTACTGGCACTTTCTTTGTTTGTCTGCCAAGAGCCTGGTCTGAAGGGAATGGTTTGAAAAAAGCCAAGATCGTGGCTCTCGACGAGAGCAGTGATGGGAAGCTCTTCATCGACCCAAAATATAACGATGACCCAGCACCTAGAACAACTACTCTAAGCGTAGGTCCTTATCTGAGTCGTGAGATTGTTAGTCATTACCTTCTCGGGTCTGACATAATTCGCATCGAAGCCAAAGAACGAATCGACTTTGACGTTAGAAACGTCGTCAAGGCAACCGTGGGCTCTTTGATTGGCTTGGAGATTGTAGAAGAGAACTATTCTCAGATAGTTTTGCAGTGCTTGCTGGAGCCTTCGGGGGTTCCGCCGGAGAAGCTTCTGCGCCGAAAATACGCCATCGTCGCGGGGATGCACCGTGACGCTGTGACCTCGTTTGTTGATGCTGATTCTCAGCTTGCGAAGAGCGTTATTGCACGTGATGAAGAGAACAACAGGCTCTATTTCCTTTTGGTTCGCATTCTGCGAACAACAATTCAAAACTCTAGGTTGGGGGAAAAACTTGGTTTAACCAGCATAGACTGTTTGGATTACCGTCTGGCCGCAAGCATAGTTGAGACCATGGGCGATGCATGCGTTCACCTCGCTTCAAAGACACTTGAACTTAAAAATGTTAGACCCTCAGAAGACCTCAGAAAGCTGATGACTGATCTGCAGACGGTCTGCTATGATGCACATGAACAAGCGTTGAAGGCATTCGTTAACAAGGACATCGCATCAGCTGAGAACGTGCGACAAATGCGCAAAAAGGTTGAAGCCCTGTCAGCAGGTATTGAGGAGATGGCAAGTGACCAATCGCTTGAGGTTATGCCTCAAACCTTAGCGGCAACAGGTTTCTTGAAGCAGATTTACGAGTACAGCGTGGACTTGGCAGACCTCGTCGTCTAAATGCTGTGCAGTCTGTTACGCTTCAAATGAAGACTTCGCTGTATTCATATAGACTAAAACTGGTTGGGACCTCTGATAGGTACCTATGGTTTTGCCTACCCCCTCCCTGCCCCTTTTTCCTGTTGGAAGACGCTTTGACCTACCCCCCTCCCCCTTTTCTGCATACATTAACTATTAGGCTCCAAATATGACGGCTGAACCTCACTGGTGAGTCGCTTCCTCGTGGGAAAGAACTGAAAACATTTTATGACAGTGCTGTATCCTTCTAATTCAAGCCGGGGTGGCGGAGTGGTTATCGCGCTAGCCTCGAGATCCAAATTTGCACAAATGGGGCTGTGCCAAAACACAGACAAGCCAGCTAGTGGGCCTTGTGCCCGCAGGGGTTCGAATCCCTTCCCCGGCGCCAATTAATCCAGGGCTATTCGAGCTTGCTTTGGCAGAAGGCTTCTGTTTTAGCCTCTGATAATACAATTCGGCGTTGGAATTTCACAATGACAACCAGAAGCAGAATGCTCAACGTCCTTTTCCTTTCCTGCTTTTGTTTCTTTTTGAAGGTCAAAACATGCTGGACTATCTGAGGTAACTAATAACTGGAAACTTGAACTTGGACAAGTTTACCCCTGATCATAAGTAGCGTGATAAACTCTTAAAACTTTAGCTTATTCCTGTGAAGAATAACACTTTGCATTTAGAAAATAGTGGAATTTAATTCCAAATTTAACCAAAAATTAATGATCAAATATTCGTATCTTTGGATGGATGTATAAATTGAGTCAGGAGCTAATAATAATTGATATAAAAAATATATATACTATTTGGGTTGTATTATTTAATAGAGGTGTTGAGTGGAAATGGCAGCGGATTCTGGAAACACCTTTCTCAAGGAATGGGAAGAATCAAGATCGGTTCTCAAGACGTTCGACGATCGATTGCACGACATAAGAAAATACGGATTCTCTTTCATCACGGCATTTTTGACCGCAACCACTATTCTTTTCGAAAGATACATTGTAGATCCAAGCACAGGTTTTACAGGAGAGGTTTTTCCTGAATCCATAAAGGCCACAATTTTAGGTGTCACGCTGCTGCTTATTCTTGGTTTGTATATCTTGGACAGGAATTACCGTGTTTTTCAGAAGGCTGCATCAACGCGCATAAATGTTTTGGAGAAGCTTCTGAACATAGAGCTTTCTGATGTTATTACGCAAAGATACCGAAAGAGTCTCGTTGAGGCTTTTATGACAGTTGTTTACCTTTGTTTTGTTGCGGGAGTTGGTCTGCTTGGTCTAGCTGTTTTATCCAACTCTTTGATCTATTTATTGACGGCCACGCTTATTGTGGGCTTAGTCATATTGATCTTGTCTATAGATTTTTTCGTTGTAAAGTTTCGTTATGGGATGATAGATTGGATTTTAGATAAACTCGAGTGCAAACAAGGTGATGAAGTTCGAATCATATTGACTAATTTAAGCGGTAAGGATTTTCCAAAAGAAGCACTTGCTGAGGAAGTGGTTATGTGGAAATTTGTGAAACAATGTGATAATCCCAATAAAATGGACAATAATGATAAAAAGATTTTGAGAACTGGAGTATTGTGTAAAGGGTTCCAAATTGATCCGTCGCACAATTATATTTGGATATTAGAAACAAAAGAACAAGGCGATGACAAGTATCTTGATCCGGGCATTTACTGCATATACAGAAGAGTTTTCACCAAAAAAGGAGAAATGTTACCCGAAAATAAGATGCACCCTCTTTGCAGAAAACTAAGAATTATTAGCAAGCCAAAGGATAGCCCGCCAAAACCAACTATCCACCGTGTTATAATGGAATCTGAACCTAAGAGTAAATGATCTTTAATTCGGGGGAATAGTATACGGTGCAAATAGTGCGTTAGATTTGGATAAGTCCTGAGTGTTTTGAATCAACAGGTAAACAATAAATTCTCTACGGGACTCGACCCCAAAAGGGTCTTAGGGGCTCTTTTGTCTAAAGGGGCCTATTTTTAGCCTTGTTGATAGTTCTTCTATGAGTAACCAAAATTTGGGAGTGCCTTTTTACTAGTAAAAGATTTTTTCGTAGAAGGTAACGAAAATGTGCAGGAAGTTGTTCTTTCGCGTGTTTCTTGAAACCATATTTTTCTGTGATCGATCATGTGGTATGTCCTAAAAATCCCAAAATATTTTTTCAAAACGTCGTGCCCTCAAAAAGCGAAAGATAAATCTTAAAAGTTGAAGCATCTATATTAAATTGAGGTCTGCATTTTGCCGATTGAAAAGAATCAAAACGGCTTTTCACTCGCCTGCTATCCAGGTGATGGTGCCGTCCTTCTCGCCTTCAACCTTGATGAGGACAAAATCGACAACCTAGCTGGCTTTGCTGTTAAATGCAAAGCTCCCCCCACCGAAACCTACAAGACTGATGAATATTGGGTAAAGAACAGATTAAACTTCGAAAAGCCTTTGACAGCAAAGGAAAAATTGACCCCGACAAAATGGACCGCATCAAACAAAGCCCCATTCCAAACTTTCCACTGGACCCATTTTCCCAACGCAGGACCAGGCAAATACACATACACAACTTATCCAGTTTACTTTGACGGCGCAGATTTGAAATTGGCTAACGGATTAGCCATAGATGTTGATTTAACACGTCAAATTTGCCCCGATTTTGAACTTGGATTCACACGGGGATATATATCAAGCCAAGCCTACACAGACAAGTTTGGAAACGCCCGTATTCAGCCAAAAATAAAAGCAATGGATTTCCCCACGGACGATTATAAAAAGCAATATATTTGGCTGGGTTCTCATGCCCGAGACATCCTCTTTAAACTGCTCGAAGAATCTATACAAGATAATTCGATTACCCTGGACGTTTTCGCATACGACTTTAATGAACCCGACATAATACGAGATCTCTGTGAGATGGGTTTAAGGATCAGAGTCTTCATGGATGATTCAACCTCGCATATCAAAGAAACTGCATTGGAACCCAAAACCAAAGACGCATTGACTGCCGCTGGTGCAAGGGTTGAAACAGGCAAGTTTGGAAGGTTCGCACACAACAAAGTGTTAATCCAGAAAAAGAATGGCGTGCCGGTTAAGGTTTTAACTGGATCGGCCAATTTTTCAGTAAGAGGTCTTTATGTACAAGCAAACAGCATTCTACTCTTTGATGATCCTGAAATCGCAAAGCTCTATGAAACTGCTTTCGAGCAGGCTTTTAGCGACAGCAAAGGGTTCAAGAAATCTGAAATTGCCCGCAGATGGCACGGAGCTAAAATTGATAACGGCTCTCCAATATCCATAAGTTTTGCCCCTCACACCAAGGCATTTTCCCTGGACAGGGTAGCCGAGGCGGTGGAATCCGCTAGAAGTTCACTGATGTTCGCTATGATGGAGGTAGGTGGAACCGGGCCTGTTATGGATATTTTTAAGAAATTGGGCGAAAAAGAGAATCTTTACTCGATGGGAACAATAGAAAAAAGAGGGCAGCTGGCTTTGTTTAAACCCGGTAGAGAGAACCAACCCGCGGTAACAAGCTTTGCATATCTCAAAAAGAATACTCCAAAACCGTTTAAGGACGAAGTAAGCGGAGGGGCAGGACAGGTAATACATCACAAATTCATAGTTTGCGACTTTAACGACAAATCACCACTTGTGTTTTGTGGGTCCTCCAATTTTTCCGAGGGGGGAGAAAAATCCAACGGAGATAATCTCATTGCAATACACGACCCAGACATCGCTGCTTACTATTCAGTTGAGGCTATTCGTCTCTACGATCACTACCGATTCAGGAGCCAGCAAGAAGTGAGCACCTCTGAGAATCCCCTGAAACTGGCAGCTGACGACAAGTGGACCAGCCGTTACTATAATCCCAAGGACATAAAATACAAGGAAAGAAGGCTTTTCTGCCAAAATTAGGGAATAGGGACTCGAACGCGTTTGGGTGTAAGTCCTGTCCGACTCATACTCAGGACTTTGCTGAACGCTCCCCCAAAGTGAATTTTTACTAGTAAATTGGGGTTCGAATCCCTTCCCCGGCGCCACTTGCTTTGTAAAATCAGAAGCCGAACATGGTTTTCTCTTTCTTGTTTTCCGCGCCTTCGCCGTGTTCGTGTTCGCCCTCTTCAGATATGTGATGCGCCACGTGAATCCCCAAGCCCGTTGCAGCGCCCGCGGAGAGCCCCAGCAGAAGGTTCGTGAGCCACGCGTATTGGACCCCGTTTAACAAGGCTAATACTACGAGTAAATCAAAAACTACAGCGATTCCCAAGTAGCCGTAACACCACATTTTGACGCTTGTTCCTCTGGGCTGGTTTATGCCAATGCCGACGAGAACGCCCAGCATTATCAGGAAACCTGCCAACGCGTAAATCCAATCGTAAACCATGATTTTCACCTGTTAACTGTTTATGTTTTGTTTCCACGGCTTTAATTAGCTTATCTGGTCATCACGCCATTTTCCTTTTTCAAGAGGCATGCCCTTTCAGCGTAATTGAACCGTTACCTTTTTTACCAAAACGCATGTGTAATAAACTTCTAAGCTGGTGGTTCCGGTAACAAAATTTGACGAAAGACACTGTCACAAATGGGCACTTCTCTTAAGCGAGAGACGCGAAAAACTGAACACTCTTTTGACCGATATTGTCAATGATAACTCTTCCGAAGCAAAATGGCTTTTCCAAGAGATTTTCTACGGCGTATCTGGTAAGCACGCTGACCCTGGAATGACGGGGTCGCTTTTGTATCATATGGCAATGGTTACCAAGATGGAAACCGAAACGCGCGTCCTTTTGGCTGCGTTAGGAGTACAGGCACCAAACACAGAATCACAGCTATGGAGGTTTTTCGGAGAATTCGCTTCTGACGTATCCGAACTTACCCAAACGTCAATTCCGCTCAACATAAACTCCCGAGAAGTTGCCACAAGACCAAATCTAACCACCAGCGAGAAGATCAGCCTATTCATCGCGCTAAACGAGAAAACACGTTCAGTATCCAACATGCTTGGCACTGAAAACCCGGAAGTCGCAGCCGCACTGGAAGGCTTGTTTCAGGAGTGGGCAACGCACGTTGTAGAAACGCGTATGCGACAAGAATATGAAACAATCAAGGGGCTGCTAACCTTGGCAGAATTTGCCAAAACCCTGGGCGTTCCACGCTTGGAGGCAGCCATGGAAAAAGTGCAAGAAAAGTTCGGACAAGAAACCGTCAACATCGCGCTCAACGTCACGCTCAAGGTCGGGTTGCGGAGAGAAAAACTCCAGTCCATCATGCTCAGCGACCACTTCATTAACTACACTATGGACATTGAGAAACTGGACGGTAACATGCAGTTCCTGAACTGCCCCATCTTCGGAGGGCACAAGTACATTGGTGAAGAACTGGGCATAACCGACCAAGTGGCATCCCTATTCTGTACGCATTTCTGCTTCGCCCACGCCAAAGCCATGCTGGAAACGGTGCTTCCCTTCACCTTTGCGTTGTCGCATCCTCAACGGATGGCTACTCATGGAAAATGCGAGTTCTACCTGAAGCTTGGTTACTCGCCAAATGCCACAGGCTCGGAAAAGTTCATTCCGCTCGTCGTTTCATGGAACGTCACTAGAAAATGCAATTTGAAATGTTCACACTGTTACATAAACGCCGCCTCAGAGGAATACAAGGACGAATTAACCACTGAAGAGTCAAAGAGACTAATCGATCAAATCTCTGAAGTCAGCCGACCCATGCTGATACTCAGCGGCGGCGAACCGTTACTGCGAAAAGACATCTTCGAACTCATCCAGTACGGCACCCAGAAAGGCTTAAAGATGGGATTGGGAAGCAACGGCGGACTCATCGACAGCATAGTCGCAAAGAAACTAAAAGAGGCAGGCATAAAAACGGTTTCCATAAGCCTAGATTCCAGCATCCCCGAGCGACACGACGAGTTCAGAGGAGTCAAAGGTTCTTGGCAAAAAGCAGTCAACGCCATAAAAGTTCTAAGAGAAAACGATGTGCTCGTCCAAGTCAACACGACGCTAACTCAGCAAAACTACGACGAAATCGACGATATTATGTCACTTGCTGAAAAGATAGGCGTGGAGAACTTCCACCTGTTCTTCCTTGTCCCAACGGGAAGAGGCGCGAAAATAGCCGACATAACACCCGTTATGTACGAAAACATGATCAAAAATACCTTCGCAAAAACCGCAAGGCACCGACTTAACGTGAGACCTTCCTGTGCACCCCAGTTCATGCGAATAGCCAAAGACATGAACCTGGACATGAGACAGTGGATTCGCGGCTGCATCGCCGGGCTCTATTACTGCCGCGTCTACCCAAACGGTGAAATCACTCCATGCCCCTATCTTCCAGTTAAACTGGGGAACATCCGCGAAAAATCCTTCAAAGACATCTGGTTCAACTCAGACATCTTCAAAAACCTGCGCGATTTCAACACTCTGAAGGGTAAATGTGGCGCATGTGAATACCGCAGTCTGTGCGGGGGCTGCCGAGCGCGAGCATATGGCCTCTCTAGTGACTTCATAGACTACTGTGGGGACCTTCACGAGCCAACCGAGTTGAAAGGAGACTACTTGACTGAAGACCCATGGTGCGTTTACCAACCAAAAAACTCGGAAAAACCGCAAAGTAGTGAACGCTAATTTAGCGCCCTGAATATGCCCTGAGCATCATTTCTGGTCGAAACGCATGAATCGCCGCTAAATCAGAGTTCGAATTTCTGCTAAAATTTAGAAACCTATTTAAACAATGGCAATTCACCTCATAGAACCTCAAGGGGGCGCCTGTTGGAGTGGCGATTGGCAGCTACTTTGCGGGAACGGTGTGAAGGAGTTTCCATGGATGATCGAAAACGAACAATTCTTGCGAGAAGGCGAAAATGAAAGTGGGGTCAGGTTTTTTTCGCCGACACGGTTTTTTCTCAATTTCCGCTTCAAAGCAGACGGTAGATTGCGCCGTCAGCCCAATTAGGTTAGGACCGCGAAATCCTTCGCAGTTTTCAAAACCCCCTGTAACAGTAAATAGCCCCTAAAATCGTCTCAAGGAGGCAAGAAAAGATAACCCACACTGGCAACGCAACAAATTTCTTCAAAGCGTTAAAAGAAACACTGACAGCCTTCGCCTTCGACCTTGGCGGCTTGCTTGCTGGGTTCATCGTTGCATCTCAGCTTGGGATTTTCCAAAGGTTTCCGTGGGCGTTAGCACTTTATCCTGCAATTATTGGCGCAAAAGGCGTGATTGAAGGTTTACTGAGTGGTCGCTTAAGCACGGCACTCCACCTTGGCACTATTTATCCACGATTTGCTGATAACACAAAAAGCTTCTACAAGCTAATTGAAGCGGTTATCGTTTTGACTTTAGTAACGAGCGCTGCAATAGGCGCAGTTTCTCTGGTTTTTGGTCATCTGTTTTGGGGAATAACTTTTGCTGATTTACCCGCCACTCTCTCCGTGGTTGTGGCAACCCTGACTATTGGTTTAGCTCTTTTAGCAGTTACCCTGAAAGTGGCTTTTGTCTCTTTCAAGAGAGGTCTGGACCCTGACATAATGGTTTACCCCGTTATGTCTACTGTTGCCACCCTTTTCATCACCCTCTGTTACGTTCTGACTCTCAACTTGTTCTTTTCTTACAGTGACTTTGGCCAATGGGCCATAATTCTTCTAGGCGTTGCTCATTTGGCTCTGGTTCTTTACCTTGTTCCGCGAAATTTACGTGACCCCGACTTCATAAAGACCATAAGAGAATCATTGGCTGCGTTAATGATAGTTGCCCTCATCGTAAACGTTACTGGAACCCTCTTGAAGGGAATAAACCGTTATGTGCGAAACCCAAACGAGATTTACATAGTCTATCCCGCCCTGATAGCCTTGATAAGAGACGTAGGCTCTGTTGTTGGCTCAACTGCCACCACCAAAATTGCTTTAGGTATGCTTAAACCCAAACTTTCTTCCATGAAAAACCATGTGCACAGCATTTTTAGTGCTTGGCTCGCTTCAATCGCAATGTTTACCCTCTTAGCCGTCTTCGCTTTGCTGATACAAGGAAAACTTGCCGCTTCAACTTTTTACAGTCTGGCTTCAGTCTTACTGGTTGCAAACCTAATCGCCGTCACACTCATCGTATTAATTTCCTTTGCCGTTTCAATTGTGGCTTTCCAAAAAGGGCTAGACCCGGGCAACTTTGTTATCCCCATTGAAAGCGCCTTTGCTGCAAGCATAACCTCGGTGGCTTTGCTTGTGGCTTTGGCTCTGTTAGGAAGCGTATAGTATGATTAAAATATTAAGTAACCCATACTTAACGTTGGAGCGTCTCTGACCGTATGCCACGTTTTGAAAAAATAGAATACAAACCCATACCTGTCCGGGAGCTTCTAGTAGAAATGAAGAATCTCTCCGAGCTTATGATTGACTTGGCTTACTCAGCTGCCTTATTCAACGATAAAGAACTTGCAGAAGACGTTTTGACTCTTGAAAGCCGCATAGACTATTTAGCTTACCTGTTAGACATGGAGATTATGGTTGCCGCTAGAGGTGACCCCAAAGATGCTGAGGCGCTTATAGGCGTCTCCATAGTGGCTGCTGCTACCAATAAGATTTCAGATGCCGCAGCTGACATCGCCGCCATAGTGACACGTAACATCGGTGTGCACCCTATCGTTGGCGCGATCTTTGAGAAAGTTGAAGAACGCCTTATGAAGGCAACTGTGAAAGAAGATTCCCCCCTATCGGGTAAGCGTGTAGGCAAACTTGACTTAGCTGCTAGAATGGGGGTTGACCTTCTAGCAATTCGCCGAAACAAAGACTGGATCATAAATCCAAAGGATAATGAAAGTCTTCTTCCAGGGGATACTCTCATAACGCGCGGTGCCCCGTTAGGAACTAAAGAGTTCAAAGATCTCGCGGAAGGAAGACTCAAACAGCTGGAGGGAATCACCTTGACCGAGCAGAAACAATTCGAGGAAATAGTGGCGCGGTTTGTTGAACTTAAAGATACTTCTGAATTGATGATGGACCTTGCTTATTCTTCTCTTTTGCTAAACAATCGGGAGTTGGCTGAAGAAGTACAACGCCTCGAAGAATACATGGACAAGTTGCACACAGATTTTGAGTTGCTCGCTTTGACAAGTGACTTCAAGAAAGAAGAAGCATCCGGCTTTTTGGGTCTAATTAGGTTGGGCGTTGCAACCGAGAAAATCGCTGATGCCGCAGCTGAGATGGCTGAAGTTGTCCTTAGAGGCATTGAACCGCATCCAGTGTTGAAACTCACTATAAAGGAAGCTGAGGAAACCGTTACCCAAGCCTGCGTCACCGATAATTCCCCCCTCATAAACAAAACTCTGAAAGAAGCAAGAGTGCATGAAGAAACAGGAATGGGTATCCTAGCCATACGAAGAGGAGAAAAAACCTTACGTCCTAAAGCTGACTCGAAAATTCAGTTAGGCGATATCTTGATAGCATCAGGATACGCGGAAGGCGTCTATGACCTGAAGAAACTCGCTTCTCCAGAACAAACCTGCCGCATTGAGTAGCCATAATATCTATTCTAAATTCATCAATACTATAAACATGCAACTATTCTCTATTCATAAGGAGGGCTATCTATTATCCAAACAGAAGAACCAGCGGAAGAGACCAGTGGCTACATTTGTCCGAATGCTTCCTGCCGAAAAGTCTTTGCTAAACCTCTTAAAGCTTCAAACTTGCGCCAGCGCTCTGGAGAGCCTTTTGATGCTTGTCCATACTGCTTAACTGAAGTAACAGCTGATGCTGCTCAATTAGTTCCGAGTGACAAACGAGAAGAAACGGAACAGGTCTGTTCGAAAGAAGAAGCTGAAGACCTTCGCGCCCCGCCAGAATGCAAGAATCATTTTGGCTATCTTGGTGAAAGGTCTTTAAGAGAACAAATTCCAGACGAATGTATGATGTGCAAAGCCCTCCTTCAATGCATGTTAAAGAAAGCAATCAAATGAGTCGGTGATTTATGATACACACATTCATTTTTAAACCGTCGTTCGGTTTCCTAGGATACACTTAGGAGACAATCTGGTTGTCGGAGACTGCCCAAGAGAGCGTTCCAGTCGTTCTCACCTCTGCTGTTCCACAAGTTAAGGCGTTAAACGCAGAAGTAGTCACGGCTATGGCCGCAGGCTTCCTGAAGAGAATTGGGCATGAGGGCGGTTTGCAGCCAAAACGAGTTTCTTTAGAAGGCGACCTTTACACTGTTGAACTTGAGTTAAAACAGTTCACTGCCACTGTTAAAGTAGATATGAAAACTCGAGAAATCAAAGAATACGACGTACAACCTAAGAGCGAAGAAAGTTCATCTTCGCTTTCACCCAAAAATCTTTTGCTGATGATTGTAATTTCTAGTGTGGTTAACGTGGGCTTGTATTTCACCTTTAAATTGATTGGTATGTAGCCTTTTCCCTTGGCATGTGTCAGAAATAAAGTGAACTATAATTTTAAAAGAGAGAAAAATTTAGAAAAGAACGTTGTTGAAAGTTTACGATTATTATTTGTCGCTCTTTTTCTTCTTTTCAGGAGCTACGCTTGCGGGGGCTGGTACTGCTGGTTCCTCAGGCTTGGATTCTTCTTTCTTCTCTTCCATCTCGGTTGTGATCTCTTCGATTGGCTTTGGGGGTGGCGTAGTTGCCATTGTCCAACCTATCCACGCACCGATCAACATTATAGCGACGAACGCTACGAAGACCGGTATTGCGATGACCCAGAACCCAACGTTTGCAGTGCTGTTGAGTAGTCCGATTTTAACTAGCCAATCCGGATAGAACAGTGTGACAGTGTAAAGTATGGCGACGAGTGCGCATACGGCAAGTATTGCTCCACCTATTGCTTGATCTTTACTCATGTGATTCACCACTTTATAGAAGCATGTTTATAGTCTTAGTCCTTTTAAAGTTTACCATGACTTTTGACATATGATCCTTTTATGTGGTCCCCATTTCCCAGGTTCCCAGATACTTTTGTTGTTCGGCAGTGAGCTTGTCAATATTTATGCCCATGGCTTTTAGCTTCAGTTCAGCAACGGATTCGTCGATTTCTTTGGGTACACTGTAAACTTTTGGCTGCATTTTTCCCGCTTTAGCTATGTTTTCTGCGCACAGTGCCTGGTTGGCAAAAGACATGTCCATAACTTCGGAGGGGTGTCCTTCCGCAGCTGCCAAGTTTACCAGTCTTCCTTCCGCCAACAGGAAAAGCTTTCTGCCGTCTTTTAACGTGTATTCTTCTAGGTTGGGTCTCATTGTTCTCTTAGCTTTCGAAAGCGCTTCTAAGTCTTTCAAGCTGATTTCAACGTTGAAGTGCCCGCTGTTTGCCATTATGGCGCCGTCTTTCATCTTCTGCATGTGCTCTTTCCTTATGACATTGATGTCGCCCGTTGCGGTTACGAATATATCGCCTATGGATGCTGCCTCAGCTATGGGCATGACTCGCAAGCCATTCATTGCCGCTTCCAAAGCCTTGGTTGGTACAACTTCGGTTACTATTACGTTTGCGCCTAATCCTTGGGCGCGCATGGCGATGCCTCTTGAGCACCATCCGTACCCGCAGACAACGAAGTTTTTGCCTGCCAAGAGCACAGATGTCGCTCTCAGTATTCCGTCGATGGTGCTTTGGCCTGTGCCGTAGCGATTGTCAAACAAATACTTCGTGTAAGCGTCGTTCACGGCTATTATGGCGTATTTCAGGCTTCCAGCTTGTTCCATGGCTCTTAGTCGCACCACGCCTGTGGTTGTTTCTTCGGTTCCGCCTTTAACGTTCTTCAACAGTTCTGTGCGCTTGCTGTGAAGTGTGCCGATTAGGTCTGCGCCATCGTCCAATGTTATCACTGGTTTGAAGTCTAGGACTTTGTCTATGCACTTGTAGTATTCTTCGGTTGTTTGTCCTCGCCACGCGAAGACATGGACGCCTTCATCTGCAAGTGCAGCAGCTACATCGTCTTGGGTAGAAAGTGGGTTGGAACCGCAGAGGGCTACTTTGGCGCCTGCAGCCATTAATGTTTCAACTAGTGCCGCAGTTTCCTTGGTTACGTGGAGGCAGGCTCCTAATGTGAGACCTTTAAATGGTTTTTCTTTGATGAATCTGCTCTTGATTTGGTTTAGGACTGGCATGTGCGCTGAAGCCCATTCTATTTGTAAACGGCCTTGTGGCGCTAAGCTTTTGTCTTTAACTTGGAATTCTTGCATTTTCTGTTCCTCTTCTTTTAGAAAGAAGGCTGACTTACTATTTAGTTTTGCTTCAACCTTGTAACAAAACCTAAAATCCAGTTCGTTATGGTACACGCTAGTCGTCGGCGTAGCAGTGTATGTATGCCCGCCAATAGCCTCACACGTAGTTTTTCTTGCTGGAAAAGTTTAATTATGCCTTGCCTGAACCTATTCGTGAGGTGTACAATTGAGGGAACCTTTTGCCAAGTATGTTAAAACTGAGTTAGGGTCCAGAACTCTACTGATTACATGCGGGCTCCCAGGAACATGGAAAACAGAGACCTCAGAGGAAACCTCAAAGATCAAAGGGTATTCCATTCTTCGGAGCGATTTAATTCGATTGGAAGTTCTCAAGAATGAAGATGTGTTTGACGCGAAAGTTGCAGGAAATATGAGCAAACGGTTGTCTGTCTATGATGAATTGTTCCGCCGAGCAGACGATCTTGTTCGGAAGAGTAAAAAAGGCGTAATCTTAGATGCTACTTTTGTCACTCAGGAACTGCGAAGGCGTGCCGCTGGAATTGCAGCAAAGCACAACATGACTTTTGTAATACTTCAAACCAGCTGTCCCCAAGAAGTGTCCGTTGCAAGGATTCAGAGGAGAACTAAGGAGAAGTATGAGTCAAATGCGCTGACGGTGGATGCGTATCTTGCCAACAAGAGTAAGTTTGAACCCGTTGACGTAGATGACTTGAAAAAAACGTATCCGCCGCTCCAAATAGTGCATTTGACAGTCGACACTTGCCATGATTCTTCCGAGGATTGGTACGTGATCGGGATGGAAAAAAGGTAACTGGGCACCGTTTCATAATGATAATAGATTTGCACATTCATTCGAAAAGTTCTGACGGTAACTTGACTGTTGAAGAACTTGTTAATGAAGCTAAACTCAGAAATATTGGGTTGATGTCGATTACAGATCACGATTCGATTAGCTGCCAAGAGAAAGCCAGGGATTTGGCGAGGAAAAATGGAATCTGCTATGTTTCTGGAGTTGAATTGAACGTAACCTTCTCGCACCCCAAATACCGCGAGGGCAAGTCGATTTCACTGGATTTCTTGGGTTACCAGTTTGACGCAAAGAATACGGCGTTAAAGGAGAAACTTCGGCAGATGGCGGAATATAGAAAGGGAAGAGCTGCAAAAATCTTGGGTAACCTTAATGCAGAATTTGAAAAAGAGGGAATTGGGAAGTTAACGAAGAACGATTTTGAGGAGATTCAGGCTTCCGTTGACGGAGTGCTTGGTAGGCCTCACATAGCTGACTATTTGGTGAAGAAGGGAATTGTTAGAAATAGGCAGGAAGCTTTTGACCGGTATCTTGTGAAGTGCGATGTCCCCAAGTATCCGCTTTACCTTGAAGAGGCTTCGAGACTGGTGAGAAACGCTGGCGGAAAAATAGTGCTGGCTCACCCGAACGATCCTCACGGAACCTCACTTGTGACGCTGACTAAATCATTATCTGAGCAGACAGAGATAATAGAAGAATCAATGTTAGGATTCATTGATGGCGTAGAGTGTTGGCACTCCAGAAACGACGCCACAACAACGAACCATTACGTAAAGTTTGCTAAAGAACATGGATTAATCATGACTGGAGGAAGCGACTGCCACCAAAAGCCAATCCTCATGGGAACAGTTGAAGTCCCCGAATACGTAGCTGAACAATTCAACCTTAAGTGAACTTTTCTAAAGAAATGTTCCATTTTTGGGGATTCTTCATGGAGTATGGGTATAGACGAAGTATTGTTTCCGGAGAACCATCTACTTTCACATATAATTGGCAAAGCAGCGGTACATGAGCTTGACGGACGCATATACGGATTGGAAAAGTTGGGCTAATTGGCATTTCATCTGTTCTCTGCCATCGTTCTTTAAACCTTCCCTTGCGGCTCATCCTTCGTACACAATTTTTCGAAAATCAGACTCTTCTCGGTAGTCTGCAAAGTCAGGGTCGATTTTTGCTATTACCTTCCATTTACTGTCTGCCTTAATTGCTTCTGTTAATTCTTTCAGCATATTTTGCTTGTCATCAAGTGTTGCAAAAAAACAAGCGCGCATGTATCTATCTTTTATTTCAGGCAAAATATCCTGAAGGATTTTCTTAGCGTCCTCCTTCCTACCCAATTTCTTCAAAGCTATGCATTTATTACCTATAGCACTGTAATTTTTAGAATTTACTTGCGAAGCTTTTTCTGCGTCTGAGAGTGCATCCCCCCAATTTCCGTCAAGTAGAAAGACATTTGACCTGCTTGTGATAACGTAACGGTATCGTTCCTCTGAGTTTTCGGCTGTGTATTTTAATGCTTCAGTGAAAGCGGCAATAGCATCTTTGAATCTTTTAAGATGGCTAAGGCACCGCCCTTTAAGGTAATAGCCAAGGTAATTGTTTGGGGCTTTATTTATAATCTTTTCAGAAATTGCAAGAGTCTTCTCGAAATCTCCTGTCCAATCATATAAATAAGCCATCTTTTTCATCAAGTCAATGTCATCAGGGCTCTGAATTAATGCCTTTTCATAATTGAATAAAGCATTTTTATAATCTTTGACCGCATGCATTAAATCTCCGAGAGCATGATAAGGGACTAGTTTATCAGTTTCCCCTACTGGGGTTTTCCCAGAGACAATTAGCTGAAATCGTTTGATCTTTCTTTCTAATTCCATAATATCTTCTTTGATAATTGGATGTTTTACCTCTTTACCCGGTGAAATGAATCTATTCAACTTTTCAGTCGTTGCTTGAAAAGGGTCACGAACAGCATTAGGTAATGTTAGTCCTAAACCTTCATGAAGTTCTGCCATAAATTCATCAAAGCCATCTATTTCAACCAAGTATGCATTTTCCCGCTGCATCAATCTCTCAACTTTTTTGTTCACTCTATCGTCATTTCGAATACACCAGTATAAACCGTTGGGGAAGTAGCCCTCAGACATTAGCATCGTATCTAAAATGTCCATTATCGACCTATCATTTCCGCCATAACCGATGACAACCAGTCCGTATTCCCTTGCAAATTGCATAAACTTGTCTCGCATATTCTTCTCTAAGGTCTCCGTTTCTCTAACGGTGTTCTTTATGCTGTCGTAGAGGAAATCACCGTGAAGTTTTATGATTTTAGGACGGGCTGAAGTCACTCTGATGTCGGCTACCGCGGAATCGTGAGCACAGACTATGGGTCTGCAGTCTGCGTAAAGGAAACAAGCTTCATTCAGAAGATCATCAAAGTTTGGTGTAAAGATAACATTGAAATAATTATGAGCAATAATGTTGGCTAGATAAATATAACCCCAAGAAGGCTTTGCATTCTTGACACATTCTTCGATATAAATCCGTCTTTGGCTGCGTTGATCGTAAACCTTCTCAAATAAGCTTGAATATTCTTCTTCATCTTTATACCAATCCTGTTTTTGCAACCATTCATCGAATGACTCCTTGGCTTTTGATTGCCCATATAATTGCCTACGCCACTCATCTATCATTTGACATGTTGGTTTCACGTCACTAGAAATTGATGCACCCGCTCCGATAAGGAGAGCAAAGTTTGGCGTGCTATTACTTCGTTTGCCTATTAAATTAATGAGATGTATTTTGTCCCTTTTATTTTGTTTTTCTGACATGCGACCCCTCCAATTATATTAAGTGCTATTTCGTATAACTCTTTCTAGACGCACTTATGTATGTACAGATTATGACAAAGTGAAATCATAATAAAAATGCCCTAAAAATTGTCATTTTCCTAAAGAATTTTTAGCGTAGGTGGAGGCTAGTTTGAAGTATGCTTTTGCTTCTTTCATTGCCGCAGTCTTTTCCTCACTACTTACGCTGGGGTCTTTAAGTTTGAAGCTGATGACTTTTCCCCGCACGTAGGCTCGGTAGCATTTGTAGAAAGGCAGAAGTTTCGTTAACTCTTGGTCTCCTGAATAGTCAACATACTTTTTAACAAAGAAGTTGGACAGGTCGGTTCGCTCCTTAAAGTCTAGGTCCATGGATAGAAACGCGACGTCAGCGGCAACGTCGGAATACCTGAATCTCTCGTTGAATTCTATTGCGTCAAAAATGTAAATTCGGTCTGTAACAAAGATGTTGCCCGAATGGATGTCTCCATGGCAGTCCCTAACTCGGCTTTCCGCTATTCTCTTCTCAAAGAGGGGCACATTTCTCTTCATGAAGTCTTCGACTCTCCCACGGATTAGTTTGAAATCCTTAGCGGATATTGTTTTGCCAATGTACTCCTCAGTTTGTTCGAAATTCTCTTTCCAATTGATTGCGATTATCGCCAAGGAGCCGAACTCGCTTATACGACTGTTTGTTTCCGCTTTTGAATGAAAATCCGCGATGACCTTTGCTATTCCATCAACAAGCCTGTCATCCACCTTGTTCTCTTCGAGAAGCCTGCTCAGCATCTTTTCCTGCGGCATCCGCTTCATCTTCACGGCGTATTCAACCGTTTCCCCTTTACCCTTTATTTTGATGGCATTTGACCTGTTGATGGGAACAACTTCAAGGTACATGTCTCCGCACAGCCGCCTGTTGAGCTCCAACTCTTTTTCGCAGAAGAAACGCCTCTTTTCGAGAGTGGTGAAGTCTAGAAATCCGAAGCCCACAGCCTTCTTCACTTTATAGACGAACGTTCTGGTTAGAAAGACGAAGGATATGTGAGTCTGGACCAGTTCAATGCTGCCTGGGTCTTCATCATAAGCTTCAGGCTTCATTAAAGCTTCCACAACTTGCTTCTGAACCAGCATTTGCCGAATCTGCATCCTTCTGTTGTAAACCAGACTTCAACGAGCAATATAGGGATATCTACGATGAGCAAACTCCTGTCCGCGGTCAGTCAGGTCGCTTCTCTGACATATTACGATATTGGAATTTCCGTTAAATACAGATTTCAGATAAGTAATCTCGGTGGCTATGGATGGAAATCAAGACGCCTGAGGATTTGGAGAGGGTTCTCGAAAACTACGGTTACTCGAAGAGAGCAATAGTAGAAATCGCCAAATGGTACACCTAAGCCAGTCACCATTCATAAAATCCAAAAAAGAACTACGGCATTCACCCTTTGCCTCAATCTATATATAAGGGAGGGGATAGGCTCCGCAGAGCGGCTAGCAAACTGACCTATCCATCAGCAAACGCAAATTCTAAGAAAAAGAAAGTCGCTTTTTCGGAGTAAGTTATCTTTTGATGTAGTCTAAAACCGCGCCCGCCTGAGCCTTTGAAATACTCCTGGAGCGGTACAGTGAATCCACTATATCCGAAATTTTCGCCAAAGCGTGGACTTCGTAGCCTAGGTTTTCGAGGTTTTCTTTGCCCCCTTGCTCTCTGTTGACCACAACCATCAAGTGCTTTACGTGCGCGCCAAGCTCCTGCAACGGTTTGATTCCCTCTAGCTTGGACAAGCCTTCACTGACCACGTCGTCAAAAAACAGTATGTTATCTCCCGTTGCTACTTCCGCCCCCGCAATTCTGCCTGTGGCACCGTAAGCCTTTTCCTCTTTCCGGACAACCACGCAGGGTAAGTCCACTCGGCACGCGATACTTGGGACGATTAGCGCGCCTTTGAGCTCGATGGAAGCTAACTTGTCTATTTTCTGCGAAGCCATTAATGCCTTGATTTTGTCTGCAGCGATGTCCGCTATGTTGCAGAGTTCTTTCGGTGCGGAAAGCAACCGTGCAAGATCAACATAGTATGGGCTTTCTGCTCCCGATTTGATTTTGAACGTGCCGAATTTTATGCACCCCGACCTGTAAAGGGCGCCAGCGACTTTTTCTGCTGTAGAGGACATTTCAGAGTTCCCTGCTGTCAGTATGGGCTCTTGAATTTAACCCTTTATCGGTCTAAATAAAAGCTCTCCACGCTTAGAACCGTTAATCTCAAATGCATCGAAAACAACCTGTAACAAGGCTAAAATGTCCCAGAACACTCAAACCACGTACTCGTTCGTTTCTGGCAAGAACTGGAAACTATCCTTAGCAGAGTTAACTTCGTTCCTAGCAGCCAGAAACTACACATTTGAGGTTTCAGAGCTCTCAAGAGCGTTCTTCACGGTAAAGACAGACCCAGCTCTTAATGCCTCGGTAATCGATGACTTAGGCGGAATCCTGAAAATTGCAGAGATAACTGCCTTTCTTCCCACCGAACAGGTTACAAAAGCCTTCATCAGCGAAGACAAACAAGCCAAAGTGCAAATTAAGGCAAACATGCCCTTGGATACTTTAGCTAGCAAGATGCCAAGTGCTTCCTCGGGAAAATCTGTTTTCGGCGTGAGCGTGTACTGGGCAGAAACCCCATTCAAACCTGCTGCAAAGGTAATTCAGCGCTTTCTCGGGAGCAGCCTCAAAGACGAATTGAAGGCGCAAGGCAAAAAAGCCAGATTCATGGGGTTTCCTCGGGATAGAGAACATCCTCAACTTACCGCCGTTGAAGTGCTCAAAAAAGGCTTGGTTGAAAACAACTCGGAAGTATTGCTCTGCATAGGAAAGCACCAAACATCCATAGGCAGTACTATGGCTGTGCACAATCCGTTTGAATTCCAAAAACGTGACATAGAGAAACCAGTGCAACGCAAAATCTTCGGCATATCCCCACGAGTGGCAAAAATCATGGTTAACCTATCTCACTGCACACCTGGAAAAGTGTTCCTTGATCCTTTCTGCGGCGTAGGTACCATCCTGCAGGAAGCCCTCTTGATTAAAGCGAAAGTAATCGGGGTTGACATCAATCGGTGGTGCGTGGACGCGGCGAGAAGAAATATTGAATGGCTAAACCGGGAGTACTCGCTGGAGAACGCCGATTATGCAGTTCTGCAAGGAGACTCACGAAGATTAACAAGCAAAATCCGCGAGGAAATAGATTGCATAGCGACAGAACCAGATTTAGGTCCAGCCCTGACTCAAATTTCTACAGCACCCTACGCAGTAAAAATTGTTGATAAACTCAGACCTCTCTACAGCGACTTTCTGAGAGAAGCACATGAAATCTTGAAAGACGACGGTTTTTTAGTGATTGTAGCGCCATATGTCAAAACGCGTTCCGGCAAAGGCGTAACCATGAATCTGCAAGAGATAGCCCTGACTATCGGCTTCAAACCAGTCAAGCCATTCCAAAAAACCTCTTTCGCTGAAGACAGCGGCGCAGCATTGTCGTTAAGAGAAATACATTCTTTCATTGACGTAGATGAGCGACACAAAATCGGGCGAGAAATCAACATCTTCCAAAAAGCAGGATAAACTCAAAGATGACTGCATTTTCAAAAAAGAGATTCTGCAGCACACACTACAAGAAACAGGAATTAATTGTTTTGTTTCAGTTCTAAGCGGACTTCTTTTTTCACTGCTTATCGTACTTTACAACTTCATTATTCACTATTGTTAGGTCTACCCCAGCTAGCTTGAACATTTCTATAGTATCTTCATCCGCATGGTAACGCTTTTCGCAAACCACCCGCTTTATGCCTGCGTTTATTATCATCATTGCGCAAGTTCTACATGGCGTCATCTTGCAGAAAAGAGTCGCCCCCTCGAGAGGTATGCCGAACCTCGCGGCTTGGATAATTGCGTTTTGCTCCGCGTGAAGAGTGCGCACGCAATGCTGAGTAATTCTATCTTTGAAATCGATTACTTTGCGCAGGTCATGTCCTACGTCATCACAATGGGGCAAACCCGCTGGAGCTCCAACATAACCCGTAGTCATGATTCTTTTGTCTTTGACAATGACGCAACCGGCTCTCCCGCGGTCACAGGTAGCGCGTCTGGCTATAGCTTCACAGAGGTCTAGGAAGTATCTATCCCAATTCGGTCTTGCGTCATTAATCATTCGATTTCCTATCCTGCATAGTCTAGAACTAATCTATGATACAAATTTGAATATAAAAATAGCTGAGTAATCACACAGGTTTGCAAATGGCTGTGGGCGAAAGTTTGGTTTTTCTGATTTCGGTTTGTAATATTAAGAGGCTAACGTCTGCTCAGATGTAGACTTGGTTTAAGAACAACAGACGGAAGCTATCGCCGCAGAAACTTTCACCGCGTTATTTCTTCCTTATGTTAACTAGATCAAATTACATTTTTTTCTATAAGTGAAGTTACACATCGTTTAAATACCGCTTGAAAGTATCCCTAAAAAGGGAGTATCTAATGAAAGCACGCAATTACGGGCCTGTCAAGGGACAGGCTTATACGCGCAAAGAATACATAAAGGGTTTCCCCCCGCCAAAAATAGTAAAGTTCACGATGGGCGACACTAAGGGAACCTTTGATTATGAAGCCAGACTTATCGCCTTGCAAAGAACCCAAATCCGCCACATCGCATTAGAAGCGACAAGAGTGGCGATAAACCGTATCCTGATGGACAAACTTGTTAACGATTACTATATGCAGGTCCTCCCATACCCGCATATTATTCTCCGAGAAAACAAAATGATCTTCGGAGCTCACGCTGACCGACTTCAACAAGGAATGCGTCGATCTTTCGGAAGAACCATCGGCACAGCAGCCCGAATAGAACCTGGACAAACTCTCATAATCGTTAGGGTCAAAGCCAACGCCGTTGAGACCGCGAAGCTATCCCTGAAGCGTGGAATGTCAAAACTTCCCATACCCTGCAGAATAGTGGTCGAGAAAATCGAATCCAAAGATGCAGCCGGTACGGTGGAAGCGGATTGAGCAACGCAAAACCAGTGCTCATTAGTTGGTTTGAAACCCTCAGAGTAACTGACATCCCCCTTGTAGGCGGCAAAAACGCCAGCCTAGGCGAAATGATTAACGTGGGCATGCCCGTCCCTCCTGGTTTTGCAGTAACAGCATATGCTTATGAAAGCTTTCTTGAAGAAACGCGTTTGGCGGAAAAGATATACAAAGTAATTGATGAAACCGTCACCGACAAAAATGACCCTAAACAATATGATACTGCTTCAAAGAAGATACGTGAACTCATCGAAAAATCTCCAATGCCTAAAGACATCGAAACCGCCATAAGATCAGCTTACAAAGAACTGAACAAGAGGCTTAACCTGAAAAACACTTTTGTAGCTGTACGGTCAAGCGCCACTGCCGAAGATTTGCCTAATGCGTCTTTCGCGGGTCAACAGGAAACTTTCCTGAACGTTAAAGGCATCGACGACCTTCTCGACAAAGTTGTTAAGTGCTGGTCCAGCCTTTTCACTCCGCGCGCCATTTTCTATCGCAACGAAAAAGGCTTTGCGCATGATAAGGTGCTCATCAGTGTCGGGGTCCAGAAAATGGTTAACTCCCGTGCTGCTGGAGTTATATTCACGATTAATCCCGTGACTGGAACTGCAAATGAGATTGTGATTGAAGGTAATTATGGCTTGGGCGAGACTGTTGTTTCTGGGGCAGTTAACCCTGACGATTTTGTTGTTGACAAAGAATCCGTCACAATAAAGGAACGGAGAATTGCGAGGAAAACAATTCAGTATCTCCGTGATTCAAAAACTGGAAAGACGGTTCACTTGGACGTGCCTGAAAGCAAGCAGAAAGTGCCCTGCGTCACTGAAGAGGAAGTCTTGAAGCTCGCGGAAATCGCCAAGCTGATTGAAAAGCACTATGGAAAAGCTATGGATATAGAGTGGGCAATTGACCAAGATTTGTCTTTTCCAAAAAGCCTGTTCATAGTTCAAGCTCGTCCTGAAACAGTATGGAGTTCCAAACCTATGGAAACATCCGAAAAAGTTGAAGAGAAACATGAAGAAACCCTGAAAGTTATTGTCAAAGGTATCTCAGCAGGCAGAAAAGGCTACGGTATAGGCATAGCTAAAGTTGTTCTAAATCTTGATGACGCAAACAACGAAATGAAAAAAGGCGACATCCTTGTTACCGACATGACTAACCCCGACTTCGTGCCATTCATGAAAATTGCAAGCGCCATAGTCACTGACAAAGGCGGAGTCACTTCTCACGCGGCAATCGTAAGCCGTGAACTCAACATTCCCTGCGTTGTGGGAACAGAAACAGCCACTCAAGTCATGAAGACAGGCAAACAATACACTGTTGACTCACGAAACGGCATAATCTACGAAGGCGTATTGCCGCAAGCCGTTCAACCCGCGGTAACATCAGGTGCAGCGACCGCAATGGTTGTACAAGCAGCTGACCCAGCGCCTGTAACAGCCACGAAAATCTACATGAACTTGGCTATCCCCGAAAAAATTGAGGATTACAAGAATCTACCTTTCCAAGGAATTGGCTTGATGCGTGCCGAATTCATATTTGCCAGTTACATAGGTGAGCACCCGCTTTATCTCGTCGAAACGGGTCAGAGCCAGAAGCTCGTTGACAAATTTGCTGACGGCATTGCCATCGTAGCAAGAGTAGTCCAACCTCGTCCTGTTGTCGTTCGATTCAGCGACTTTAAGACTAACGAGTACAGAGATTTGAAAGGTGGCAACAAATACGAAATTGTCGAAGAAAACCCAATGCTCGGCTGGAGAGGCTGCAGTCGCTACATAAGCAAGTGGTACGAAAAAGCTTTCAGGCTTGAATGCCAATCCATCAAAAAATGCCGCGTGGAATGGGGACTCAAAAACGTTTACGTCATGCTTCCCATGGTCCGCACAGTCTGGGAAGCCAAAAAAGTCTTAGAAATCATGAAAGAAGAGGGCTTAGAGCGGTCTCGTGACTTCAAGGTTTGGTTCATGGCTGAAACCCCTTCCATAGCTATAATGGCCGATGAGTTCTCTAAGCTGGTCGACGGCTTCTCTATAGGCTCGAACGACATGACCCAAGGCATATTGATGATTGACCGTGATTCTGAACGTTTAGGTCAGATGGGGTACTTCGATGAAAGAGACCCTGCTGTGAAAAGAATCATAGCTCACCTGATCAAGGTGGCTCACGAAAACGGCTGCACCGTTTCGATATGTGGTGAAGGTCCCTCAAATCTGCCTGACTTCGCAGAGTTCCTTGTTCGCGTAGGAATCGACAGCATATCAGTAAACAACGACGCCCTCATTGTCACAACGCAAAACGTCGCCCAAGTTGAGCAGAAAATTGTGCTTGAACGCCTCGCTGAGCAAGCCGCCATAGCAGCTGGAAAGCCACTCAAGAAACCCACCCCCGACTGGGAATGGGAACCTTAAAACAAAAAAACGTTACCGAGAAACGGCAAACCTTTTTTCCTTTTTCAGCGTATTTTTTTTGTTGTTACAGTTGATAGGTGACCATGTGTGAAGGGCTTTGATTTTGAAGAAGAACGTTTAAAACAGGAAATAGCGCGGCTTGGTGCAAAAAGGGTTTTGCTGCAGTTGCCTGAAGGCTTGAAACCTGAAGCTCCCCGTTTGGCAAAGATAATTGAAAAAACTGGCGCTTTACCTATTGTGTCAGCCGACCCGTGTTATGGTGCTTGCGACTTAGCTACTTCAGAAGCAGAAAGCTTGGCGGTTGACCTCATCATACATTTTGGGCATGCAAAACTGTTGAAACATGAAAAAGTTCCCACAATCTACATAGAGGCCAGAGCAACGGTAACGGTTGACTCCGCGGTTGAGGCATCTCTTCCACTGCTAACCAAATACAGCAAGATCGGTTTGGCGACAACTGTTCAGCATGTGCAAACGCTCGGCGTCGTCAGAGAAATCTTGGTTCGGACGGGAAAAGTAGTTGTGATAGGTGATGCTGGACGAATGAGTTACCCTGGGCAAGTGGTGGGTTGCGACTTTAGCAACGTAAAATCCGTAGCCCAAGAAGTAGATGCTTTCCTTTTCGTAGGTGGTGGAAAATTCCATGCGTTAGGCGTTGCTCTTGCCACATCTAAACCCACTGTAGTAGCCGACCCATACGACAAAACCGCTTACTCAGTGGATGGGGAAGCACAGAAAATTCTCAAACAGCGATGGGCAAGCATCGAAGAAGCCGGGCACGCCAAGACTTTCGGCGTTCTGATAAGCTTGAAACCGGGACAGAAACACATCGATGAGGCAGTAAAAATTAAGGATGCCGTTGAAAAGATGGGGAAAACTGCTTGCCTCTTTGCCATTCGGGAAATTTTGCCTGAAGCGCTCATGGAGTTTCCCACGGTTGATGCATATGTGAATACCGCATGTCCGCGGATTTCGCTTGATGATGCTTCAAAGTTCCGAAAGCCCGTGTTAACAGTGAACGAGTTCATGGTGGTTTCTGGCGAGTCTTCATGGGAGAACCTGCTCAAAAAAGGCTTATTCGAAAACTAGACTTGGAACTTTTCCTATCCAAGATTAAGCCACATCCTTCCCCAGATGCTGGTCTCGAACAGTACACAACTTCTGAACCCGTCGCGACGACAATGCTGTACTTAGCTGCTTACACGTACGGCGACATAGAAGGCAAAAGCATTCTGGACTTGGGCTGTGGCACAGGCAGACTCGCTTTGGCTGCTGCTTTTCTGGGTGCCCAATCAGTTGTGGGCGTTGACATAGACAAAACCGCAGTAAACGCGGCTGCTGAGAACGCAGCAAACGTCGGCTTGGAAGCTAATGTGGATTGGGTTGTCGGCGACATCGACGCGGTGGAAGGCAGTTTTGATACGGTGGTGCAGAATCCTCCTTTTGGCGTGCAGAAACGTACTGCTGACCGAAGATTCTTGGCGAAAGCCCTGGAAGTTGGCAACGTGGTGTATTCGCTTCATAATCACCCTTACACCGACACGCGCCTACTTAGCAGGTTAAAGGCAAGCGGTGGCGGTCTGCTGCAGGATACCCCTTCCCCGTTTATCCAGCGGTTTGTTGAAGCGCACGGTGGTAGAGTTGAAGCGGTTTTCACTTTGCCGCTGGTTATCCCACGCATGTTCGATTTCCACACAAAAGCACGACAGGAAATTGTGATTGACCTGTACGTGATAAGAAAAAATTTATGATAACTCTACAAGTTGCCTCCTGCAAATGCACAAAAAACCTTTGTCTCTCTACACAGATTATGCATAAATCCCAACAGCTCCAAAAGAACATACAAAACCCAGACAAGCAACCCCAACAAACGTTCACAGTATAAATACGGGGGTATAGGCGAAAAAATCGCGCAATAATCTACGCCGCAAGCGAAACATAAACACATCGCAGACGGGGCAGTTTTGGTAGGTCTCCAGGCTATGACTTGTTTTCTGAAACCGAGCTTGCCAGTGAACACCCTTACCCTGGAGATTTTGATATTTCCAAAGTCTGCAGGTAATTCCACGTTATGGTTCCATCTGCGCGTTTAAGCTCAGAACTTCTACGAAAGCAGGAAAGAGCATATGCCTCAAATGCAAATCGTTAGTTACAAGAAGCAAAACTTAAGTACGCTAACATACCTTAACGTATTTGCGTAATATAAGAGAGACTGATTAGATATGCGGCCAGAGAGTGCACCTGTTTTGAAGGGGAAATGTGCTAAACAGTTTGCTAAAAAGATAGAGCAGCCTCTGAGTCAAAAGCAACTGAAAGTCTACGAAGACGCTGATAAAGTTTTCAAGGCAATAAAGCCTCGAAAGTAACAGAGGCAAAAACTTAAAGGCACATTTAGTCAATTGCTTTCTATGTCCACTTCAGAATACATAAAAGCAGAAGCACTGCGGTTTGAAATTCTGAATGCGCGACATGACCTTTCCAAATTTGACTGCAGCGAAGACGACGAAATGGGGCTGAACGAATTTATCCATGACGAAGCATTGCAGTTTCAAAAAGAAAACTTAGGCACAACATACCTGTTTTTTCATAATGACACCGTTGTTGGCTTTGCGACTTTGGCAATGAGCCAAATCGAGATAAAACAAACCAAAATCAAATTGCCCTTTGAAACTGACATACGCGACTACCCAGCATTAATGATTGGGAGATTAGCGACAGACAACAAATATCGCGGTCGCCACGTCGGTCTAAACATCAGTTTATGGTGCGTTAGCAAAGCAAAACAGTTATCTAACCAAGTAGGTTGCCGATTGATAATTATTCTAACGAACGACAAAAAGTTTAGTTTTTACGAAAACTGCGGTTTTGAAATGGTTCCGAAATACGAAAAAAAGACCAAGAAGTGGCTGTACTTACCGATTCCATAAACCAATCAGCGAAAAATTGCCCGCTGTACTCTCGCAAAACACAAAAAACACTCAACAACCCAACCAAAAGTTTTCCTCCACAGGCAACCTTATTGACCATGCCTTTTCTAACCGTATCCTGCCTTATCCAACCGTTTAAAGACGCGGAATAAACCAAATTCTATCCCAGAAACAAAAAAGGAGCCCAAAACAAGCCCCTCAGAAAGGGGTGGTTTGAAGAGGGCAAACGGCGCAAAAAACAAAGCAAACAGTCAACATGCACTCACAATCCCCATCAAGTTGTGGCAACCAGCACAACCAGAACAGCCCAAGCAAGCAAACCAAAAAAACGCCTTCAACCCAAAAAACAAACCCCAAAAGAAGTTGTGCTAAGCAAACCACCCACAACAACAAACAGACAAAAAAAATAAAACAACAAAGCACACGCAGCAGAAACGCACACACCGCAACAAACCGCAACCAAAAAGACCCAATTTACAAGAAACCCAAAAACCAAATCCCCAACCCACCAACCATGTCATGTTCCCCAACACCCAATCAAAAGGTTTATTGCGAACAGTGGAATCTATGAAATGTACTCGTTCAGCGAACGTCTCTATGCAGCTTATGTTTCAAGGCAAAGGGAAATCGAATGACTTTGAAAGTATCTGAACAAAGAAATGGTAATTTAGTGTTGCCCGGGGAACGCTTGGGTGTAATTGAAGAGTTCATTCCAGATTCTGGAACTTACGTGAAAGACGGCGTCATCTACTCCAAAATTGTCGGCAGAGCACTCATGGACATGCTGAATAGGCGCGTTTCCGTTTACCCGCTGATTGATGGAGCTGTTGTTCCCAAAGTCGGGGTGACAGTTGTAGGTCAGGTTGGCAACGCTCAGTCTGACAATGTTCTAGTGCGCATTCTCCAAGTTGGTAGCAAAAAGAAGCTTTCAGGCGTTTTCTCAGGGATTCTGCACATTTCCGACGTGTCAGACAGATATATTGACTCGATGAATGACGTATGCAAGTCTGGTGACATTATACGGGCTAAGGTCATTAGTGATAAAAACCAGATTTACCACTTGACGACAGATGAAAAGAATCTGGGCGTGATCTACGGTTTTTGTTCATTATGCGGCAACATGCTTGAGCAAAGGCGGAATGAGATGCACTGCCCCAAATGCGGCAACATTGAAAACCGCAAAACCGCGTTTGACTATGCAAAAGAGGAATTATAATTAAGGAAGCGTGTTAGAATTTGAAGGTTAAAGTGTTAATGAAAAAAGAAAATGAACTCAAGGTAGAGATCGAGGGCGCAGGACACGGCATCTGCAACCTACTGCAAACGAAACTTTTGGAAGACAAACGCGTGGACCAAGCTGGTTATGACGTGCCTCATCCTCTGGATTCTAACCCTGTGATCTACGTTAGAATGAAGGGCGCAACGAAACCTGAAGCTGCCTTGATTCAGGCTGCGGAGAAAGCCCGCGAATCAAACGAGGCTTTTGGCGCCGCACTGGAGAAAGCCCTCAAGGCTTGATTTCAGGCTTGCATGAGATAGACCTCCAGCAAAACCTTTCTAACCTGAACAAACGGTTCACTTTTCGTTTCCCCATTGTATAAGGAGTTATGGTGCTTTTCCAAGCATAGAGTACGTGCACATGTAAAAGAGGGCAATTCTTAAATTATCCTTCCAACGCCTATGTATTTGTTTTTTAGAAGGCTTGTTTATGGCGGAAGAACATACACCTTTGACCGTGGCACAAGCACAACTCAAGCTTGCAGCTAAAAAACTTAACTTGGATCCGGGGATTCATAAAATTTTAAGCCAACCTAAACGGTCCATCATGGTTTCTATCGACATAAGGATGGATAACTGCACGGTAGGCGTCTTCAATGGCGTTCGCGTGCAGCACTGGGATGTCCGTGGACCCTTCAAAGGCGGGATTCGCTATTACCCCAACATCACACTTGAAGAAGTAACCGCGCTCGCCATGCTCATGACGTGGAAATGCGCCGTCGCCGACATCCCCTATGGAGGAGCAAAAGGCGGAGTATGCTGTGATACCAAAAAAATGAGTAAAGGCGAGTTGGAAAGGCTCACACGAAGATACGTAAGCCTCATTGTTGAATATCTTGGACCGCACCGAGACATACCTGCACCAGACATGTACACAGACGCGCAGACCATGGCGTGGATAATGGACACCTACAGCCAACTCAAAGGCTACAGCATCCCCGAATGCGTCACGGGTAAACCTGTGGAAATCGGCGGGTCAGAAGGCAGAACCGAAGCCACAGGAAGAGGAGTAGTGCACTGCATCAAAGAAGCCGCAGAAAACATAGACCTGAAACTCAAAAACGCCGCTGTCGCCATACAGGGCTTTGGCAACGTTGGTTATCACGCTGCGCAAACAATTCAGGATATAGGTTGCAAAGTGGTCGCCGTCAGCGATTCAACTGGAGGAATCTGCTGCCCAAAAGGCTTGAACCCCGCTGACGTGCTAGTGCACAAGGAGAAAACAGGCTCAGTCCAAAACTACAAAGGCTGCACCAACCTCACCAACGAAGAACTCCTAGAAACCAAATGCGACATACTAATACCCGCAGCCCTTGAAAACCAGATAAAGAAGAAAAACGCGGACAAAATCAAAGCACGAATGGTCGCAGAAGCAGCAAACGGACCCACAACCCCCGAAGCCGACAAAATCCTCCACGAAAAAAACATCTGCCTCATCCCAGACATCCTAGCAAACTCAGGCGGCGTAACAGTAAGCTACTTCGAATGGGTCCAAAACCTCACCAGAGAACACTGGACGCTGGAAGAGGTGAACAGGAAACTGGAAACCAAAATGACCAAAGCCTTCGACGACGTGTACGCGCTTTCGCAGAAGGAGGAAAGTGACATGCGCACAGCAGCGTTAATGCTGGGCGTGGGAAGAGTAGCCAACGCAATAAAAACCCTCGGGCTCTGGCCATAACGCGCCCAACTTTTCCTTTCTCTACCCCAAAGAATAGAGACTCTAGCTGCTCTCGGCTGACTACCCCCCCTCTATTTATAGATTCAACTTTAGAGTAGAACTATCATTTGACTTAGTGAAGGAGTTTTGGCTCTCCCTGCTCTCAGCACCTACCCCTCCCTTATATAAAGGGGGGATAGTCAAGAAATAGCTTAACAGTTCCAGATTTATCCTGTACTCGTTTTGTTGTTTCGATGCAAATCTTTAAAACCGCTCTTCTTATATCTGTTCAACCCCGCAAAAGCAAACTGAACTGACCTGAGGGAAGAAGAGATGCCGCTGAAACTTAAGAACTTGGATTTTCGCTTCGAAAACTCACTCGTAAAAGTAATCGCCAACAGGAATCATCTTGAAATTAAACTTGCAGGATTAACCATTGGACCTCTTACGGAAGGGAACGAATACGAAGTCTACTATTGGATAGCTCAGGAGCTCGCAAAAACAGGAATCGCCCATTTTCGCGAAGACGACATCTTGGACGCAACAAAACTCTACAAGGTTCAATGGAAAGAACGAGTCCAAGCAGCTGGACAAATCTCAGAACTCTCCGAAGACTTCTACCCGAAACTCCGCAGATACCTCGCAACTGCCAAAGCGGAACTTACAAAGCAGCCTGAGAAAGGGTTGGAAGTCGAGAAAGCCAAACAGCTTGCATGGGACATTGTGAGTTCTAGACTGAAAAAGATAGTAACATTATCTTCAGGTCCACTCCAAAGCGATCAGGTTGTGAAAAAACTTACACGCGAAGAAAGACTCCTCTACGAGCAACTCGGCAAAATAATCAGCCAATGGAGAACCCAAATACTCGAATATGAAAACGAGGGTCAAAGCGCATGACTAGAGGAGAAACAATAGACCCTCAAGAGCGATTCCTTGAGTTCTTCAAAAAAGAAAAATACCGCCAAAAAATCAGCCAGATGGCCATTCAGGGAAGAGAATCAATCACTGTAGACTTCGAAGAACTCTTCGCTTACGACCAAAAACTCGCCGAAATTCTTCTGGAAAAACCAGACGAATACCTGCAGCATGCAGACAACGCAGTCTACGCGCAGCTAGGAATAGAAGATTCTGAATACGCGCAGAAAATGGAGAAAATCACCGTCAGAATCGTACAGCTCTTAGGCAGAGAGCAGTTACGAAAACTCGGTTCAAAACAGATGGGAAAACTGGTCATGATCGAAGCCATAGTAGTCAGGGCCACACCAGTCCGACCCATGGTCATGCAAGCAGCATTCAAATGCAAACGCTGCGGCACAATGAGCCGCATTGAACAAACAGGCCAATTCCTAAAGGCACCCACAGTATGCACTAGTCCCGATTGTGGAAAAGATGGTCCGTTCGAGTTCGCTCAGGACCAATCAACATTCATAGATTCACAAGATTTACGCCTGCAGGAAAGACCTGAGGATTTACCGCCAGGACAGCTTCCACGCACACTCGGCGTAAAACTCATCGGAAGCGAAGTAGTTGATGTCGCCAGACCAGGCGACCACGTTTCCATAGTGGGCATAGTTCACGCGTTCGCGCCCTCACGCCCAGGAATTGGAAAACTCCGCACCTTTATTCTACAGTTAGATGCTAACTCTATAGAAGTCCTCGGCAAAGAACCCGAGACAGCCCTCACATCAGTCGAAGAGGAAGAGAAAATCCTTGCGCTCGCAAAGGACCCATGGATACACCGCAAAATAATAGGCTCTATTGCACCTTCAATCTACGGTTACGAACACATCAAAGAAGCAATCATGTACCTTCTCTTCGGGGGAGTATCAAAAACCCTCCCAGACATAACTGTAAGAGGCGAAATGAACGCGCTTTTAATCGGTGACCCAGGCACAGCCAAATCACAACTATTGCAATACGTTGCGCGAATAGCTCCACGTGGCTTATACACTTCAGGAAGAGGAACAACCGCTGCAGGCTTAACAGCGGCAGTCATTCGCGAGAAAGGCGGAAGCATGAGCCTCGAAGCTGGCGCATTAGTCTTAGCTGATAAAGGAATATGCTGCATCGACGAAATGGACAAGATGCGCCCCGAAGACCGAGTCGCCATACACGAAGCCATGGAACAACACACCGTCTCAGTCGCCAAAGGAGGCATCGTCGCAACCTTAAACGCACGAACAGCCGTCCTCGCCGCAGCCAACCCTGCACTAGGCAGATATGAACCTCACCGAACCGTGGCTGAAAACATCTCCCTGCCCGTAACCATCCTCTCCAGATTTGACATAATCTTTGTCCTCAGAGACGTACCCAACAAAGAAGCAGATACCAAAATGTCACAACACATCCTAGAAATCCACAGAAGAGGAAGAAGCCCCGTCGAAGCCCCGGTCGACGCAGAACTCCTACGAAAGTACATCAGCTACGCCAAATCAGTCCAGCCCGAACTCAGTGAAGACGCACTTAACCGCCTACGCGACTTCTACTTAGCCATGCGCGCCGCAAGCGAAACCGAGGGCTCTCCAGTGGCAATTACTGCGCGCCAACTTGAAGCTCTAGTTCGCATAGCAGAAGCTCGAGCCCGAGCCGCTCTGAGAAAAGAAGTAACAGGCGAAGACGCAGAAGCCGCAATCGCAATAATGAAACGGTCCCTAGAAGAAGTAGGTATAGACATGTCCTCTTACAAAATGGACATAGACCTCATAATGACTGGCAGACCTAAAAGCGTCCGAGACAAACTCCAAATAGTCCTCTCAGCAGTGGTGCAAATGGAAAAAGAAACAGGGGCAGTCGAAAAAGTCGCACTCATAAGCGAACTAGAATCAAAACACAAAATTTCAAGGTCAGACATCGAACGCATGATTGGACAACTGCTACGCGAAGGAACACTTTACGAACCTGGAGAAGGACGCTTAAAGAAAACCTAAGAAAAACAGGGCATAAACATGAAGCCAGTGATTGTAGTCACAGGCACAAGACCCGAAATCATAAAGATGGCGCCTATCCTGCGGGTTCTGCAAAAACACAAAATCCCCCACCTGTTTGTCCACTGTGGGCAACACTACGACTATGACATGGCGCAGAAATTCATCGAAGATCTTGAACTTCCACAGCCAGATTACATTTTCAAACTAAAAGAAACATCACCAAACATTCAGATAGCCCGCATAATCGCACAAAACGATAAAGTGCTCTCAAAAACTTTGCCCTCAACCGTTTTGGTGGAAGGCGACACAAACACCGTACTAGCCGCAGCAATAGCAGCAAACAAACACAAAATCCCCGTAAGCCACGTAGAAGCAGGGTTAAGAAGCTTCGACCTGCGCATGCCAGAAGAACACAACAGGCGCTTAACCGACCACATTTCAACCTATTTATTTGCTCCAACTAAAAGAGCAAAAGCAAACTTGATAAGCGAGAACGTATGGGGCAAAATCTTCGTCACAGGAAACACCGTTATTGACGCAGTGAATCAGCACCTGCCAATTGCAGAGAAGAAATCAACAATCCTCGAAAGCATCAAATTCGACAGGTTCATTTTAGCTACCGCTCACAGAGCAGAAAACGTCGACAACTTGGAAGTTTTGAAAAACTTCATTGAAGCTTTCTCAGAAGCACCCCTGCCCGTGGTTTACCCGATGCATCCACGCACAAAGAAAAGACTACGCCAAAACAAGCTTTACGCGCAAATCAAGAAAAACCCTAACATTCAGATTCTTCCACCATTGGGCTACTTGGACTTCTTAGTTTTAATGAAAAAATGCGAGTTGATAGTGACGGATTCGGGCGGAATCCAAGAGGAAGCCACTGCACCAACCATTAGGAAACCAGTGTTGGTGATTCGGCTTTCCACTGAAAGACAGGAAGCGGTTGAAACAGGATTCGCTAAGGTTGTGGGAACGAAAAAACAAGAGATTCTATCAGCCATGAAAACAACTCTGGAAAACAAGGCAGAATTGCCGCGTGAGTCGCCTTTCGGAGATGGGCACGCATCTGAAAAAATTGTTGATATAATAAAGGAAGAGTTTGCGGTTTAAGAGATATATGTTGTTTTTTTGTCTTCTTCTTTGCGGGTCTCTTCCGCTTGCAAAACCCGTGTCTCTTCAATCTTCTGCAGGCGAGTCACCATTTTCTCTGCCTTAACAATCTCCTCATCCAAACCTGCAAGGTCTAAGTTGAAGTTGAACATTGACTTCAGCACTTCCAACACGCTTCTTGCAGCCAATGGATCAGGCAGGTATCCGCGGGTTTCGCCTAAGAGGCAGAGAGCACTTATTTTCTTGAAGCGGGCTAATCCGAGTATTAGGCCTGCTGTGCCGACTATGGGGCTTCCTGAGGGGCTTATGGTTGCGCCTGCGTTTAGAGCTTTGCTGAGGATTTCTTGGTTGGTGCCTGCGACGATGACTTTGGGTTTGTCTTTTACTTCCATGCGGTAGCCGCCGATGGTTGCGATGGTTTGTACGTTGTGTTTTTTGGAGAAGTCTATCATGCGGTCGGCGATTTCGTATTGTCCTTCGATTGTTTGTGATTGGCTGTCTCCGGTGAAGAGTATGAGGTCGTTTGGTCCAGCCGTGTTCTTCACGAAGTAGAATGCTCCACGGAGAAGGCGGACGTTGCCTTTTTTGTTAACGAGCACGAAGTAAGGAAAATGTGGCGAGTATAGGTAAGCGAATTTTTGGGCTTTTAACTGTTTGATAAGGTAACGTATGGCTATTTTGCCGACAAGCCCTAAACCTGGGAGTCCTTCGATTAGGATGGGGTTGTTTGCTTCGATTTGTTTTAGTTCTTTAATGTAAGTGGTCTTCATTTTGTCAGCTGCTCCCTCTTTAGGGCTAAACGATACTTTAGGTATTTATCGTCTGGTGAAAACTTGGCTGGGTGCGGTATCCGAACTTTTCCGCCGCAATAGGGGCAGGTGTCTTTTTTTAGGGTGTAGTTTGAGCATTTTTCACATCGTCTTAGAAGCCAAACCACTATTTCTCCCTTCTAAAGGAACCTTGTCCACCCGCTTTGGTTATGATTGTGACGACGTTTTGGGAGACTTTTTGGAGGACTTCTTCGGCGCGTTTGTAGTTTTCAGCTGAGACTTCGACGCTGTATCTTGGAGTAGCTATAACGCAGAACTTTACCTCTGCGTCTCTTGTCTTCTCAGCTTTCTTGGCATTGATGAATGCGTCTTGGATGCATTTTACTCCGTTGGGTTTCATAGCGCGGATTTCAAGGGTGCCTTTGACTTTTACGAGCTTGACGCGGATGCGTTCTTCTGAAACTTGAGCGAAGGCTTTGGCGATGTCTTCAGGTATTCCGAGTTTTGTTAAGACTTCGATGCCTTCTGTGAGTACTTTTTCGAAGCCTTCGTATAAGCCGTATTTTTCTTCGAGGAGACTTCCAGCTTTTTGATAGACTTCTTCAACGGGTAAACCAACTTTTTCTGCTACTCCTCTGAGTAGGGCTTCGGCTTTTCGGTCTTTTTTCCAGGATTTTATTTTTTCGATTTTTTCTCGTTTGGTTACTCGTCTGAGGGATAAGTCGACGTGGCCTTTTTCAGGGTCTACGCGCAGAACTTTCAAAACCATTTTTTGGTTTTCGCGGACAAAGTCGCGGATGTTTCTTATCCATGATGAGGCGATTTCGGAGACGTGGAGTAGTCCGCGTTTGTTATATTCGTCGAGTTTTGCGTAGGCGCCGTAATCTGTGACATTCCCTATCGTGGCGATTACGAGGTCCCCGACTTCTGGCCACTCAGGCTTTCTCTCAGCCATGTTCAGTGTTCATCCTTATTCTAGGACTGCTTGTACGTCGCCTTTGATTTTGGCTTTTCCGCCTGTTGGTTCGGCGAGTACTACACTGCAGACGTTGCAGGTGACTTTGTTGACGGCGTTACTGAAGATTAGTTGTTCATTGCCGCATTTGGGGCATTTAACGCGTAGGAAGGTGCTGCTTGGTTTGGGGATAAGTTTGTTCCATTCGCTCATGTGTTTTTTCCTCCATTAATTATCCTATTACTAGTTTTCTAAGGCGTATGCCATCTTTGTGTCTCATGTAGTTGCAGACCTTGCACTTTAAGCGCAGAGTTTGTTTTTTGGTGGTTTTGGCGAATTCCTTCTGGAGAGGGTACTTTTGTCCGCCGTAGCCTTCTTTTTCTCGTTTGTGATGGCGTTCACCTTTGGCTAAGGCTCTTCGCTTTCCAGCCTTGTATAAGGAGACTGCGTGAGCTTGATGAACTTTACACTTTGGGCAGTACGTAGTTACTTCTTTGGGAACGTTCACTATTATCACTACCAGCGCCATTAAGAAAACATACGTTACTCTTATACTTTTTTCGTTTTTTAACCAGATTATGTGGCTGTTTAAGCTGTTTTTGGTGAACTCTAGCTGCTCGGAAGCGCCTACCCCCTCCCCTATTATATAGGTTGGACCTTTTGTTCACTGTTGAAGCGTGAATCTCTTTCAGATTGCAGGCTCTCAAAGAGGTCGTGTTAGGCAAAATGCATATTCTTTTTTAAACAGGTGTCTACCGTTATATGTCGTCATAAGGGTCTGCTCTGATGCGAAACATTCTGCAGGTCATCAAGGAACACTCTAGTTTGCTAATGAAACTCCTGCCGATAGTCGCGTTTGCTATTCCGTTTCTGTGGCTTTATTTTTTGGATGCTGCGTCGTTTGAGTTGATGTGGAAAGGCAGAACCTTTCAGTTGTTCTTCATTTGGCTGATTTCGCTGGAGTTGATTCTGGGTTGGGAAAGCCTTCCGGCAAGCAATATTAGAAAGTTGGTTTCGGCAAGGGCTTTTGTCTTCATAGTAGCTATGGCGCTCCCAACGTTGTATGTCGCTGCGTCATACTATTGGGGCTTAAACATTGCCATCACGAACTGGGCGACCCAAAGCCACATCCAATGGGCAGGCTCCATGCCGCTTTCAACAGAGTACCTTGTTTTCGCCGCTCTGTTCTGCTTTATGGTGTATTTGTCCTTCGGGTTCAAAGGGTTGAAGGATTTCTCGGTTCCCGCCTTCTTCCTCGCCATAGTCGGAGTCTTGTACACTATTGACAATGTTTTTCCGTATGGGCAGTTTACGCCGTTTCAGGTTTTCGTCCCCACCACAACCGCGCTTGCAGCAACCATCCTGAACCTCATGGGATATACTACGAGCATAGACTACGGACAGAACAGCTTGCAAGGCAACATGCCCTTCTTGACCGCAACGAACCCACACACCCCTGTGATGCCCTCAACCACTTTTGCAATAGCGTGGCCTTGCGCGGGCATCGAAAGCTTTCTCATTTTCACCGTGGTCATCTTGCTGTTCCTGAAGCGCATGCCCATCTCGTGGAAGAGAAAGATAGGCTACTTCGTGTTCGGCGCCGCAGTCACCTACATCATTAATGCCCTGAGAATAGTCAACATCTTCCTGATTGGAATGAACGGGGGAAACATCGACATGTTCCACTTCTACTATGGCCCACTGTACGCAGTCGCATGGATAGTATCGTACCCGTTGATTATCATGTTAAGCCAAAGCGTATGGCACAGAATCAAAAAGCCCAACCAGCAAGAAACTATGAAAGCTCGACCTGCTTAGCCAAGCCCTGCTTCACCAAAATCTTCGCGTTCTCAACAGGCACCGAAGCAACATCCTCAACCATGAAAGGTCCGTAAGTCTTCATGTCAGCACCAATAATCGACGGAACCGCCTTCAAAAACCGCAAAGTAACCCTCGTATGCGCCACCGTTTCAACTTCTAACTTGGGCACCTGACCCTGCAGAAGACTCGCTACGAACCTGTTATACGCGTCAGCCGAAGGCACAATACCATTGCAGAGTTTTGCCTCTTCATCTGTCAGAGACGCGGCGGGCACTTTTTGACCTTCAACAATCCTCTTGGCCAGTTTCCTGTATCGGGTCAATAGTAACTCTTGAACCATGCGCTTAACGTTCGCAAGCTCATGCTCCAGAAGACTGACTTTCACCGTCTTCTTTTCCAGCATCTTATTCTCTTCCTTTATCCGTCTCAGGTAATCTGCCACTCGCGCGTAAAAGTCGGAGGGTAAACTGCCAAGTTCTGCGTTCTCGATTTCCATTTTCCACGCGGCGTACAGTTCATCGTACATTCTAATTCAGCACCTCAGCTCTGCCCTTGCAAATAAGCAGCACAGCGGCAGCGGTAGGTAACAAGACTTGCTGTTTTTTGTAAGGACCAAACGTTTCTCCACCTAACCTGAACTCTGGTGCATCCGAGACGAGAACTTTCGCTGTGCCCTCTTTAAAAGCTACTGCTTCCTTGAATGGGTCAAAATCGTCCAAATCCTTAACGGGAAACTCAACCTTCAACAAGCCCGTTTTACCATGCAACGTGCCGTTCGCCCTGATTAATCGGTGGATGTCGCTGGTTACAACCGTGTCGATTTTCGCGGATTCTTGGTTCTTCACGTGCTCGGCTAGTCGCGTCCAAGTTTCGACGCTGACACCTTTGACGCTGTTCCACCGGTTTTCCTCTAAGCATCGTCGCAGAATCAATTCCCGGTTTTTCAGTACAGCAGCGCCGCTTCTTACGCCCAAGTTTTTCAAGTCTTCTTTTGTAGCTTTGAGGATGAGTCTTTGCATGCCCAGTTTCAGTCGTTTGTTCCAGCCGTAATCGTTTAAACTGAAAGCTTTCCTACTGAGCTTCCGTTTCGGCTCGTCCTTTCTCGCCTTACCAAATAGAGCTAGACCTATTCCTGAAACGTAGTCAACGATTTCCTTGCGCGCCATAGTATCCAAACTTCGAACAGCCTCGTTTTCAACGTGGATGTGGTATCCGCGGTGACCAGAAAAAAACGTGCGAATTTCCTTGTCAGAGAAACCGAAATCGTTCTCAAGCATGTCAACGAGCTTTCGTGTTTCTTCCTTTGCGGAGTCTATGCAAAGGTCACACGGCCAAGTCTTGGTTTCAAACTTCTCTCCGCCACAGATCGGGCAGGTCTCGGGCGTGATGCCCTTACCGTTGAACCCGCATTGGCTGTTGCCGCAGGTCCATTCGTCGTGGATTTTGTTACACGAAGTGGGAATGTGATCAGCATCAATGTCAAAGACCAAGTCTGCACCTGACCAGCCTTTCTTATCCATCTCTGCTTCGGGGTTCTCGTAGTAGGCACAGGAGTGGTAAACGTCCGAGGGAATCCTGTCTCTAATGAAGAAACCAAGCGCTGTGGGGCTTGCGAAGCCTTTGTGGCGCACCATGACTCTTTCTTTGAAAAGCAAAAATGCAAACTCCCTCTCGCTAAAACCGACGGGCGAAGGAAAAACATACGAGGGTTTCTTGTAGAAGGCGCAAAATTTTTCGTACACCCAATCTCTAGAAGACACCTTCAACCCTCCATTTTGCCATATTCTGCAGTTAGACTGTAGTTCTTTTATTAGCAATTAAGCTCTTTGGGCATTCACGCACCATTTTAACCAAGATATGCGCAAGTCAGAGTTTGAGGATTCTTCTAACGTTATCGAGAATCGCACTGGGGTTGTACGATAAGCCGCCGAAAGAAAGCACGAGAACCATGAAAATCAGCCAAACCAGCGTTACTTCAAGCGAGCGCTTTGACTGAGGAATCAGCGGGTAAACGAAGAAGAACAGCAGGTACCACGGCTGGGAGTAGGGCAGGGTGAAGGCGGGCAACAACGAAAACACAGCGAAAAGCGACATCACACGGCTCTTGTTCAAGAGATAAACCGCAGAAACCAAAGTAACACTGAGAGTTAGCAGCACGGCGAAAGCTTGCACGGACCAAGAAATCTGGGCATGCGGGCTAAACGCGTTTACGCCATTCATCACCAACTCGGGACGAGTGCTCATCAAGAACGGCGCGCTCAAGTAAGCCGTGAACAAGTCAACCCCAGCCAACGCAACAGCAGCCAGCACCGCCTTGTTTCGAAGAACGTCTATGAGCTTGGATTTCTGCAAAAGCCGAAGCAAACTCACCAAGATAAGCGGCAGTAGGAAAATGCCTGCTTGATACTTGAAAGTGAACGAAACAGCCACAAAAAAGAGGAACAAGTCATCACGTTCCTCCAGAAACATCACCATGGCAACCAAGGAGAAGAGGAAGGCGACTGCGTCAAACTGACCGTTTGCCGAGTAAACCACAAGCACGATGTAGAGGATGTACGTTCCCAGAGCCTTAAAAATGAAGCTGAGCTCTTGCTTCCAGAAAGGCTTAAGGAAAAGGTCCTTCGGAGCGAGACCCATCTCTTGTTTCCAGAAATGTTTGAGGAAAAGGAACAGGCAAACATGAGAAACCACGAGCAAAAGGGCTATTTCCATTTTGAAAACCATCGCCTGCGCTACGCCGCCTTCAAGAAGCACGCCGAAGGGAAGAAATAGGAACACGCTGCCCACCGGGTAAAGATGTGGCATTTCAGACCACGTCACAAACTTGTAGAACGAATTATCCATGTTGGAGAGTTTGCCGAGCGGCGTGTCAAAAACTGAAAATCCAGCCTTCGTAAATAAGACCGAGGTATAGGGGTGTCTTGCGTTGTCGGTGTACCAGTTCTCAAACGTCCCCAACGGATAAGAGTTCACAGCCAAAAGCACAAACCAAAGCACCAACGAAAACAAGATTGCTGCCTCGAGCCGCCGAAGATTTTTCCGCTCTAAAACTGACTTGGATGCCTTTTTTACTGCTGAGGGGAAACTGGTTTTAACTATGGGCCTAAGGATCAGCAAAATAACGGAAGTCCAACTGATGAGAAACAATGCTTTCGCGGGAGTGCCAAGCCAAGAAAACGGATAGTCAACCGCTGGCTTCAGGACGGACACCTGAAAATGAACCTGAGCCGATGTGGTTGCGTTTGCTAGAAACACTGCCTCGTAGTAATCGGCACCCGCAGGAAAAGAAAAGCTGATGTCTGAAGCGGAAACGTTGGAGAAACGAACACCCCCATAAGTTAAAAGAGTGAAGTTAACAGGGCAACCTCGTATTCCGCTTACGAAGAGGGTTATGTTTTCGTCGCCGTGAAAGCTGCCTAAACCCTGCCGATATGTCTCCTGCGGCGTCAACCTGAAAAAGTCATTAACAATTACAGTGTTCTGCTTTCCCGCGGCGGCAACTGGGAGAAAACTGACAACCGCAAGGACCACGCTTAACGCGAGAACCAGCAAAGCGCCAAAGAGAAGCCACTTACCCGTCACCAAATGTTTCATGTGAACCTTCTCCGAAGCCAAATGTTACCGTAGACGGGAAGCTGGAGCATGTTTCGTACTTTAATTCCGCATATTCTTAAAGGTTCACTTTAAACAAAAGCCGCCTACAGAAAAGCGGGAAACATAACCAACGAAAGTTTGCCTTCAGGAGTTTTTTCTGAACGCCACGGTCTTGAAAAGGTAGGACACGTAGTTTTCAATTTCCCTGAGGGAGAGCTTCGATTTTCCCATTTTCCTATTCACAAAAAGTATAGGAACTTCTTCAACCCTGAAGCCCTGCGAGTGAGCTTGCTTAACGGTTTCGATTTGGATATCGTAAGTTTGGCTGTGCAAGTAACTTATGGTCTGTTGCAGGAAACGCGTAGAATAGCAGCGGAAGCCGCTGGTGCAATCGTGAAGTTTCAAGCCTAAGACGCCGCGGGCTATGGCGTTGGCGCCTCGGCTGATTATTTTTCTTGTGAAAGACCACCCTTGAGTTTTGCCGCCTTTGCAGTACCTGCTCCCGATAACTAAGTCGCAGCCGCTGCTCATATTTGACACCAACCGCGGAAGGTCTTTTGGGTTATGTGAGTAATCAGCATCCATTGTTACTACGAATTCTGGCACGGTTTTCAATGACAGGTAGGCTCTGAAGCCGTCGGTGATGGCGGAGCCTAAGCCGCTTTTTTGTGGTCTAACAAGTAGCAGAAGGTTCGGATATTTTTCCTGCAGTTTTTGTACGGTTTCCGCTGTTCCGTCAGGGCTTGAGTCATCTATGACGAGTATGGAAGTGTTCAGGGGTAGATCTTCAATTTCGGCTATTAGTCGTTCTATGTTTTGGGCTTCGCAGTACGTGGGGAGAATTACGCCGATTTTTGAGTTGACTTCTAAGTTGCCCCTTAACTGACAGAACATCGGTGCGCCTTCACTCACAGCTAATGGGTTCTCAAAGGATTAATAAAGGTTATACAGAACGGCAGACCCTAATGGCGAATGCTTGCACCGACGGTCAAGTGTTCGGGCGTTGAGGTGCTATCCTCTGTTTCCTAAGATAATAATTCAAGGGATGACGGACTCGGCGGCACAACTCATCGCTGTTTGTGCAAACGCCATGAGTCTGGAGTGTCGAACAGCTTGGTGGAGTGTAACGTGTTCCAGAGCCTCTTTCTCCCGCTATGTGTTCAACCTGATAAAGAGTTAGTCTCGCGTTGTAGTCGGAGAAACTCTTGAACACTTCCGCAACCTTCTCCGAAGGCATCCCTACTGTAACGAGAAAAGATGTTAAAGTGAACCTGCCAACGTGCGAGAGGTGACGACCTTTCGACGCGGATTCGTAAAGAGCCACGATACACGGTGGAAAAGCCGACTGTGAAACAACTTTGGGGAAGCCTTCCATTTCGACTTCACCGATTTTCTCTTTGGCTAACGCGTTTATTCTTTCTGCGATTTCTGTTATTTTCGGCGGGAAAGGTGGAAGCTCTGTTGTTTCTAGTCTTTTTTCTATTCGTTTTTGAATTTCTTCCTGCAGCAGTCTTGCGGCGTCATGCTGGTTTATGTAGACTTTGCCGTGGACCAAGAGCCGATTTACGAGTTTCCATTTTTCGTCTCGCAGGTGAGTGACGTTTCTCAAATAATCAGCGAAGCTGATTGAGAATTCCAGGGGAATCTGGGAATCTTTGTTTAGCTCGATGTTCCAATCAAAATTTCGGGCAATAGCCGCCAATCTCTCGCTCGGTTCAAATTGCAAATCG
>Ga0315284_10000670_pt1 | contig 46905 bp, 43 predicted proteins | sample YL17G09_16_MG_FD_203696 | JGI IMG/M metagenome (GOLD analysis project Ga0315284, IMG submission 203696) | Sediment microbial communities from Yellowstone Lake, YNP, Wyoming, USA - YL17G09_16 | ecosystem: Environmental > Aquatic > Freshwater > Lake > Sediment | place: USA: Wyoming | collected...
ATCCAATAGGCGAGGATGTCGTAGCTTGCGACCTCAACAATATCTCCATTTTCATCGTGCCAGACTCTGTTGACACCACCGTACTGAGTGTCGCGGCCGGCGGTGAGGTCGTAGAAATGCAGCGTTCTGATGAGAACGTCCGATGAGGAGACCTTCTGCGCATTGGGTGGCAGTGCAATCCGGGGATACTTGACGTGGCGCGTTGGGGCACCCACATCGTCCCGGTATGCGCGGAACTGCTCTTCTGCGAGACGACCGGCGTTATCGTAGACAAAACTGCGGCTCGCGACAACGTTCCCGTTCTGATCGGTCTCGGTCTCGCGCACGGGATGGCCATCCTTATCGTACGTAAACCGTTTGATGCTCGAAGGCTTCGAGGAGTCTTGCGGATAGAACTGCCGATGCTCGATGACGCGGCCATTGTTGTCGTAATCATACTCGTCGTGTGAGATGCCCGCTCCATCATCCTCGGAGGCCAGCAACCCCCGGGTGTCGTACCGTGCGATTGCCTTGCCGCGGAAAGCGGTCATACAATCGTGGCTGCCTGCTGAGATCTGCGTTTTCTCCGGAGCAGACGAGCCCGGAACCCGGGTCTCTCGCTGCGTGAGATCGAACGACCTGTTGTAAAGCCGGTGGTCGTGATACTGCATCCAGTGGTTGATGATCTCATGACGCCACCGCACATTCTCCTGGCTGGGAAGATGGCCCGCGAAGTACGTGCGCGTGCGCTCGTAAACAATGTGACCCTCAGAATCAAACCCCCGCTCTGCCTCGATGTTGGTGTTGTCGGCGGAGAGGCGAATGGCGATGTTGGATATGTCAATGGGGATGTTGATCCATTGAGAACGACGGCTGCATGTGGGGTAGTGAGTCGATTGGTCCATAGCATGGCCTCCAGGAAGAAATGCGGCTTACCACTGAACACACGGAAGGGGAAATCCGAACACGAAGTCCGAAACAATGGGTCCCCGAACTCTACTTCTCCCGCCCTTCTCTGTACTACTGACAGTCATTTTCTTGGTTTCTTGCGCAAATTCTGGGCCGAGTGCAAGGCGTATCAAGGACTTGTCGATTCTCGTCTGACCGCTGAACTCTGACTGCTGACCGCTTGCTGATCGGGGCAATGCAGCTCCGCGATCCAACGCTGTCGGTTCGGTTGTCGGCTACCTGCACTGAGCACTGTCGAAGTGTGCCGCGCCGAGTGTTCCGTGGTAACCTTCTTCGCTTGTTCTTCCCCGTATAGACGTCCGTGGTGGCATCATCTTCCACTTCACACGAACCGCCACCCGATCACCAGCGCGATCGTGATCACTGACCCTACTGCGAATCCCCACAGCCACGTCTTCACCACTGACGGCCGCAGCCGAGGCTCCCCGGCAAACCGTATCGCCATCAACCGCTCACTCTCCGCATCAAAGAAATAGAAGTCATCCACATCATACAGATGGTAATACTCGAAGATCTGCCGCCGTGTCTCCCGCGATGCCGGATCAATGGCCCGTGTGCCGGTCTTCACCTCAACAATGCCAGTGCGCCCTTTGCGCCTGACAAGGTAGTCGGCGACGACCGTGAAGTCGGTCTTCTCTCCATCCACAAACATGTGAGCCGAGAGCTTGTGCTGTTCGTCGCTGATCGAGAACCCGTGTTTCAGCAGATACGCCCGCGCCCTCTCCTCGCCCTGTGCGCCCCGCGCGAACCTGCGACGCATCGAGAAGTTCCTGATTGCACGGTACACGTGCCAGGCAACGAACGCGCCGACGATCAGGCCGATGATCAGGAGTACCGCGGCAATGGTCACGCTGTTCAAGTGCATGTGCATAGATGAGCCTCCATTTGCATAGACGACGAGTTGCGGATGACCTTCCGGCAGTCTGAGCTGAGACAGTCAAAATGCATTCCCTTTGCGGTAGAATGCGGGATCGGGATGACCACAACCAAGACCAATGCCTTTCGGGAATTGTTCGTCGGTCGATTGACGCTGACTGTGTGAACGTCGTAGATCCGGGCGAGAATGCCCGCGATTGACCAGAATCGGGTTGAAACCGCGATTCTGGGTGGAGCAGGGAATCGCGACGTCTCCGGCTGAAGCCGGTAGAAGAGCGATAGCGCACTGTCGATGTCCGGCCGCCAGTCCCCCTTGGCCTGATCCCCGCAAGATCGGGCACTGATCCTGGAGATGCAATTGGTCTTGCGGACCGGGCACGATGCCCGAGGGTGTCGCGCACCGGGTGACCCTAACTGCCACCGAACCATGACGCGCCACCCGGCTTTGCCACCCAGAGCGCCCGCCCCGGTTCACACAGTGTCTTGGAGCCAGACTCCACTAACTTGACGCGCATGCGCCCTGCGGGACAACCCGGCTTCGCCACCCAACACCGTCCCCTCGCTCAACTCCGGCAACATCCGAAAGACATACTGACATCGCGTCACTATTTGTCGTATCGACCGGGTATCTTCCTATACACAAACCACACAACCAAAGGACGCGTATGGCCCGGATCACCAAACACATGGCACGCATCGCCCAACCACTACCCCGCAACGCCCTGGTCCGCCGTATGGTGCCGCTCTATCTTCGCCGTGCGCTTACATGCGCGGGTCGGTTTCTCAGCGACCAATCGGTGAGCGTGGCCACATCGCTGCTGAGCCAGAGACAGTTGCGTGCCATAGTGCGCAAGGCCTGCGACCATGCCGAGCGCCGCGGTCTGAAGTCTGACAAGCAATTCCTCCATGACTGCGGGGAGACCAGGGAAAACGACGCCGAGATCATCTCCGACATGTACCAGAACCGGCGGCTCAAGGCCACGATCTACCGGGAAGTGATGGCCGCGCTGGCAGAACGCTACCCCGACAACGCGTCTCCTTTGGTTGGTGGGCCACTGCAGAAGCGCCTGGATGAGGTGGCAACAGTTTTTGCACTCGATGAGACTGAGAAGGAGATTCTGCTGTGCCTGTACCTGGTTGGCACCAACATGGACTCGCGCCGGATTCTGCTGGATCTGTGCGAGGCTTCCGGATTGGCAAAAAAGGAGTACCAGGATCACACACCAACCCCACTGCCGGTCTCGGTGATGACGGCGCTGCCCAGGGCTCTTGTCGAGAAGGCATTCCGCAAGACCGCAACCCTCATGCGATGGGATCTGATCGACGACGACCGCGAGCTGGCCAGTGAGATCGTCCAGTACCTGCAAGGCTATTCCGATGTCCCCATTCTCAATCGCTACTTCCAGGAGTACACTGGCGCGGCAATTCCGCTTGAGCATCACGTGGTGCGCAGCAGCGACGTCCAGACAGTATCGACACTGCACGCGCATCGCTCAGCCGACCGGCCCCTGCACGTGTTGCTCTACGGTACACCCGGCACCGGCAAGACAGAGTTCGCGCGCTCTTTGGGCAAGCATCTTGCACTCAAAGTCTACGAGATCCGCATGCCGCTGGACGGCCAGCAGAGCACCAAGGAGGTCATCGCGTTCAGGCATCGCGCGGTTGCCGTGTGTCACAAAATGATCGACGTTGCCTCGTCCATAGTCGTTGTGGATGAGGCAGACTCCATGCTCAGTGCCGAGGGTGAGACATACCTCTCCGAAGCGCACACCGAGAAGGGTCAGATCAACCAGTTGATGGACAAAGTGAAGGGGCTCTATCTCTGGATCGTCAATCGATCCGACGGCATCGACGAATCCACACGTCGCCGGTTCGACTACTCGATTGGCTTCGAGCAGTTCACATTCGCTCAACGCAGAGCCGTGTGGGAACGCAGCCTGCAAAAGCACCAGCTCGAAGGATGCATTGCCTCCAAGCAGCTTGACCGTCTGACATCGGCGTATGAGATCAACGCAGGTGGTATCGACATTGCGTTGCGCAATGCGGCTGACGTGCACAAAGGTGGTACGAATGACCTCGTGCCCATTGTGGACAGCATCCTCAATGCACACCAGAAGTTCCTCGATCGCAGGTGCGTGAATGCCAGCGAGGCGGTTCAGTCAGATGCTCCTGAGTACGGCCTCGACGGCCTGAACGTGGCGGGCGGCGTGTCCAGCGCTCTGCGCACCATCGAGCGGTTCAACGCACTGTGGACGCCCGTCAACACCACCATGCCCGTGCGCAACATGAATGTGTTGCTCTACGGTCCCCCGGGCACCGGCAAGACGGAATTTGCCAAGTACATCGCACGCCTCACGAAACGCCGCCTTATTGTCAAGAAGGCAAGTGATCTGCTCAGTATGTACGTAGGCGAAAGCGAGAAGACTATCCGCCGCACCTTCGAAGAGGCCGAACGCGATCGTGCCATTCTCTTCATCGACGAAGCAGACAGCATGTTCTGGCGTCGCGAAGGAGCCACGCACTCCTGGGAGGTGACGCAGGTCAACGAACTTCTGACGTCGATGGAGTCACTGAAAGGCATGCTCATCTGCTCCACCAACTTCAAGACTCTCATTGACAGCGCTGCAATGCGGCGATTCGCCATCAAGCTGCAGTTCGACTATCTGAAGCCTGAGGGCAATGAGGTCTTCTACCGCCGATTCATGGCACGACTCACGGACACACCAATGCAACCGGATGAAGTCGCTGCCCTGCGCAACACTGCCGGACTCACACCAGGAGATTTCAAGACGGTATTTCAGTCGCATGCGCTGTCTGACCCCAAGTCCACGACTCACCGGCAGTTGATTGACGCGCTGAGAGACGAGGCGCGGATGAAGAATGAGGGTGTGGGGAAGCGGATGGGGTTCTGAGGGCGAGCAATGCGGCGCGTCCATGGAACCGCTGGCGCATTGAGTCAATACCGAGCCCCGACTGCAAAGGAGGGGTGTACGGATATCAACGAGCCTTTCCTGGAGGAATTCCATGCGGCAATCAAGCAAGGTCAAGGACATTGGAGCGAGGAGTGCCGGCCACAAGCCCGCAAAGGCCACGTCACGCACCCGCGCCGAACCCGAATGCCCGGTAGCTCCGAAGCCGAGACGTGACGCAGGGATTGCGGCAGTCCTTGCGAACCACGGGACTCCCCAAGACAAAGTCGCTGACGTTCACCCGGAGTGGGCGGGCATGGTAGTCCACGGCAGTGATCTCAAGGATCCCTGCCACAGGCTGGAGCACCAGCTCGTAGCCGGAGAGCGAAGCCTTCAGGGAGCTTCCTTCGAGAATTGACCACTCAATCTCCTGCAGCGGGGCGGTAGTCTCCATGGGGACCTCCTCGTTGAACGTGCCCTATGAATATCGTTACCACCAACGACAACTACTGTCGCGTCCGAAGTCGATTCCGCAAAGCCCAATGGAGCCGGCTCTCCGTTTCCCGTAGAATGGCTCCACAGCCCGGTAATCGCAGAGGCCGGACAGGCCTGAAATTCATTTCAGAAGTTAGTCTAAATTCTTCCCCGAGCCCCGGTACCATATAGAAAGGGGGCCATTGTCGGACCCTCTGAGTTGTCGATGCACAGAGGAGGTATCTTGTGAGAGACCTTGCCGGCGGTTCGGAGCAGAGCGGAGTGGAGCCCATGCGGTCGATTCAGGAGCTGAGCGATTGGCTCGACGTTCCACGGAAGACCATCTACAAGTGGACGTCCGACCCAGACAGCGGGCTGCCCTTCTACAGAATCGGACGCCACCTTCGGTTCAGGTTCTCGGAAGTCGTGCGCTGGCTCATGCGGTATCGGGCGTCCTCGGGTGCCCGGGAGTTCTTCGTCGCGCTCAAACAAGGGTCGACCGCGCCATGATCGGTCATGCTGCCCTTCTGAAGCTGGTCGCAGGAACCGCACCGGCAGCCGCCGTATCGCGTTCTTCGGGGAAGTCCGACTTGAGCATCTCGACAGCCGTGGCTGTGCTCTGTGGAGCAAGGTGAGCGTAGATCTCTGTTTCCTTGATCGATTTGTGGCGGAGTAGGTCCTTCACGATGCAGAGACTCACGCCCTTTATGACAAGGTGCGAGGCGAACGTGTGCCGGAAGGTGTGAGGATGCCCGCCTTCGATGTTGAGCTTGCCGAGGACGCGCTTGAGGTTCCGGTAGATATTGTCGTTGTCAAGTCGATTGCCCGCTTCGTTCAGGAAGACGATCGATTCGCTGGCCCCCGTGAGCCGTTGCGCTTCGAGTATCTCAATGGCTCCGGCGTTCAGGGGGACGTGCTCCACGCGCTTGGCATTCCTCCCGGCGGACTTCTTCTTCCGCTTCCCGCTTGGGTCCTTGAAACGGATGTAGTAGACGCCGCCATCCTTGTACAGATGAGCCATGTGTGTGCCTCCCTTTGGTACTTTACAATGCACACAAACTCGGACAAAACTCGGACAAGAATGCCGAAAAAGGGTGGGGGAGGGCGGGGAAGGATGAGTACAGGGCCTGGTCGGATGGCCCTGCTGAAGGCAATGATTTTAGTGCAGATACAAAACAAAAAGGCACCCCGTGCGACAATTGCAGGGATGCCTTGAAAACCAATGGCGGAGGATGAGGGACTCGAACCCCCAAGCCCAAAGGGCAGCGGTTTTCAAGACCGCCGGATTACCATTATCCTAATCCTCCGCAAACTGTCCGACTCTCAAAAATACTACGTGTCCAGCAAGCGTGTCTTCGGGTGCCGGCGGGGACGGGTCTTCGGCAGGTGCAAGCAGGGCCGCGCGACCCCTCAGTCCCGCGCCAGAGACACCACCACCACCTCCGCCGCCCCAGCCGACCGCAATGCCTGCGCGCACTGACCGGTTGTGGCGCCGGTGGTCACCACGTCGTCGACCAGCACGATACGCATGCCCTGGATGGCGTTGGTGGCGCCGGCACGCACCGCGAATGCGCCCTGCAGGTTGGCGCGTCGGTGCTCTTTGTCGAGCTTGGTCTGCGTACCGGTGTGACGCTTTCGCATGAGCAGGTCGGTGCGTACGAGGTGTTGGCGGCCCGCAGCCGCTGCAATGCCGCGCGCAAGGTACTCAGCCTGGTTGTAGTCGCGCTTCCTGTGGCGGCGGGAGTGCAGTGGCACCGGGACAATGGCATCGGTGTGTGCGGTGATCTCCGCAGGCAGCAGACCACCGAACGTGCGCCCCATCTCTGCGGCCAGATGCTTGCCGCCGCCGTATTTAAACTCACTGACGATTCTCTTCACCGAGTCGTCGTAGTCAAACAGCGAGAATGCCCGGCTGAATGGATAGTCCCACGCAATGTCGCAGGTGCAGGTGCGCAGAGAGAGGTTCTGTGAGCAGCGGGGACATGCGTTTCGGGAGCGGGCAGCATGCGTCAACGTCTCGATGCACTGCGCGCACAGCCACGAAGACCCCTGGTGCGCCGGCGTCTCGCATACCACGCACAGTCGCGGATAGACGACGTCGGCGGCGTTGCGCACGGCCATGGCAATGAGGTGGTGGATCACGTGCAGGTCCCGGTTGTATGCCGTCTCGCGGAAATCGGGCAGTGGCGTTGCACCCAACGCCTCCGCCGCACCGCACGATCATCCCTGGGGCGAATCCGATGGACTCGCGGGCGCTTCGCCGACCGACCCGGACGGTCCCGCCGCAGCCGCCTCCTGCTTGCCAAGCAACCCCTGCACGATCAAGCCTCCGAACAGCACAAACAGCACAATGCACACCACCTGGTTGTGGCTCAGTGGCCCCACGCGCTCAAACGAACCATAGTAGCGCGTGAAGTCAATGGCAAAACGCAGCACCGCGTACAGAATACCCACCGAGTAGAACGCGAGTCCCGGCATGATGCGGCGCGTGTAGACATAGAGCACGATCCCGAAAATCAGCAGCCCGCCAATTGACTCGAAGAGCTGTGAGGGGAAGAGCGCCGGGGTGTGCATTGCGTGCGTGACCGGATCGATGGTTGCGAGGTGCTTTTCATAGTAGCCGGCTGGAGAATCGGCAGGGAAGTGCACGCCCAGCGGACCCGCAGTGGCCATGCCCTGGCAGCAGCCGTTGAGAAAGCAGCCAATGCGCGTGAGGAAGATGCCCGAGCCCACGCTGATCGCGCACACATCGGCGTAGGGGAGGAATGGCGCCTTCTTGACTTTGAAGTAGAGGAAGGTGGCCAGAATAGCCCCGATGAAGCCGCCGTACATCACCAGTCCCCCAATGCCCACGCCACCCGACTGGAACGGGTTGACGATGTCTAACGGCTTCTTGACGAATTCGTCGAAGTGCAGGAAGACATAGTACAGACGCGCGCCGACAATGGCGGAAATGATCACGTAGAAACCCACATCCATGACCACGTTCTGATCAAGCCCGCGCTTCTTCGCATGCCACGAAGAGAACCAGATGCCGAAGAGAAACGACAACGCGAGCATGAAACCGTACGAGTGAATGGGAAGGGGACCGAGATGGAACAGCACGGAATGCATGAAACAACCTTACCTTTCTGTCAAAAGTCGTGACTGCGGAAACGAGCGTTGAGGATGAATCCGACAAGAATGGCCACTGTGAAAGTGAACGATCCGCCGTAGCTGAGAAAGGGTAGTGGGATGCCGGTGACCGGCATCATACCCAGAGTCATGGCGATGTTGACGAAGATGTGAAATGCGATGATAGTCGCGGCGCCCACAATGACCAGGTTGTTGAATCGGTTCTGGACTACCTGCGCAGTAGTGAGTGCTCTGACCACCAGAAACAGCATGAGCAGGATGATAAGCGAGCACCCTACAAATCCGAACTGCTCTCCCAGAACCGAGAAGATGAAGTCGGTGTGCTGCTCGGGCAGAAAGGAGAGTCGGGTTTGCGTGCCCTGCAAGTAGCCTTTGCCGGTGATGTGCCCGGATCCGATGGCAACCATGGACTGGATCACCTGATAGCCCGCGCCATTTGCGTCGAGGTTGGGGTCGATGAATGAGATCACCCGCATCTTCTGGTAGTCTTTGAGCAATGCCCAGAGAACATTGGTGATGGTAGCAACCGTGAGGTTGGCAACTACTGTGCCCACGAGCAACAATGGCCGAGGTCTCGTCACATAGAGGAAGACGCACACAATGATGAAGAAGACGCCCCACGGGATGGCTCCGCCAACACCGCCGGGCGTTGACGTTTCGTAGGAGAGAACCAGAGGAATTGCCGAGAGCGCAAAGGAGATACCCGGCGACAACAGCAGGAAGAGCTCGCTCAGCGATAGGCCTGCCCAGAAGAACATAGGTATTGACATTGCGCACATGACACCGGCGGTACCCAGGTCGGGCTGTTTGAGCACCAGGGCAAACGGCGGCAGAATGAGCAGCAGCGGCACCACGAACGTCCGCAGGTTGTCCAGGCTCACCGTGCGTCGCGCGAAGTATCGGGCCAGCACAAGCAGCAAGCCGATTTTGGCGAACTCAGACGGCTGGAGACGCAGTCCGCCAATGGAGAGCCACCGGCTGGCCCCTTTGCTGGCCACACCCATGCCTATCACCAGCACAAGCAGCAACAGGGAGAGACCATAGATGACGTAGGCGAAGTTGTGGTAGAGGGTGGAGGGGAGTGATAGCACCAGCAGAATGATCAGAAGTGCCATTACCACCCACACGATCTGGCTGGTTCCCAGGCCGGCCAGCGGACCGGTCTCGTGGATCTGCGTTGCACTGTACACCAGCGCAATGCCCGCCAGCCACAGCAGCAGCGCTGCCAGGAGCAGTGACAGATCGAGGCGACTTCTGGATTCGATATCGAGCATGTGTGTCTCAGGGCGTCCGGCCTGCGGGAGGCTCTCCGCGCAAGGCCGGGGCTTCTATCGGTCGGTCGGCGGCGCAACCGGCGCAGCTTTCTTCTGCGCGGCGGCCGGCATCTTCGCCGCATACTCAGCCACGAGTCGCTTCCCCTCTTCCTTGTTCTGAAAATAGTATCGCAGGACGGCCCCTGCAATCGGCGCGGCAATCGATCCGCCGTGGCCGGCGTTCTCAACAACCACCGAGATGGCAATCACCGGGTTGTCGACAGGGGCGCATGCCACAAAAAGTGCGTGCGTCAAGTCGCCCTGCGGGTTCTCGGCGCTGCCGGTTTTTCCGCCCACCGGGATGCCGGGCACTGCGGCGCGTCCACCCGTGCCGCCCGGCTCAACCACGCTCTGCAGCGCCTTGCGTATTGTGGTCACCGTCTCCTGGCTCAGTGCAAGCGGCGACGCAACCTGCACGCCGTGCTGCTTGACTACTGCGCCATCACGCGTGCGGAATTCTTTGAGCAGAAACGGAGTGTAGCGGTATGTGGCGTTTCCCAGAGCGCCCACCATGCAGGCCAGTTGGATGGGCGTCACCACCTGCGCTTGCCCAATGGCCAGGTCGAGCACCAGTCCGGCGGTCCACTTCCACCCGCGCTTGGCAAACCGGATGTTGTACGCATCCTCTCCGGAAAGCCATCCTTCTTTCTCCTGCGGAAGGTCGACTCCCGTCCGGGCGCCCAGTCCGAACATCTGCGCGTAGGAGTTGATGGTCTTGTCTCCCACAAGGAGTCCGACCTGAAAGAAGTAGACATTGCACGACTGCTGAATGGCCTGCATGAGGGTGAATCGGCCGTGCCCGCGGGGGTAGATCCAGCACTTCGCCACGCGTGAGCCGATGCGGTAGCTGCCGGTGCAGGCGCGGGGCATGGTGGAGTTCTCTTGCAGTTTGCCACACGAGAGCCCGGCCGTCGCGCTGATGAGTTTGAATGTGGAGCCGGGAGTGTAGGTGCCGGATGTAGCGCGGTTGTTGAGCGGCAACGACGGATCGGTGGCTGCCGCAGCCCAGTACTTGCTGCGAAGGGAGGCTGCAAGCGCGAAGATGTTCGGATCGAGGCCGGGTGAGGAGAACATCACCAGTACTTCGCCGGTGCGCGGATCGATGGCAACCACCGAGCCGCGTAGCGAGTCGGCAAAAGCCGAATCGGCAACCCTCTGCAGATCGGCGTCGATGGTCAGCCATGCGTCAAGGCCCGGGGTTGGCTCGGTGCGCGGCATCGATGTGACTGTACCGGTTCTCTTGCCGTAGGCATCAACCTCGACATACTCGCAGCCGTCCCTGCCGCGCAACTGATCCTGGTACTGCCGTTCGATGCCCGATTTGCCCACCTGGTCGCCGAACTGGTATCCGTACTGTCTGAGTGAGTCGTACTGGGACTCGGGTACCTCACCCATGTATCCCAGCACGTGGAACGCGCTGCGGCCCAGCGGATACTCGCGCCGTGTTTCGGTTTCCACGGCAATGCCGGGCAGCTCACGCGCATGCTCCTCCACCACGCTCACCAGTTCGATCGGAGCATCTTCACGGATGGACGTGGCGTCAAACCGCCGGAACGATGCGTTGTGTATGCGTGCAACAAGGTCGGTGCTGTCGAACACCGGTTGACCGTATGCGTCACGGATCTTGAGGAGATTGGCAATGACCTGGCGCCGGTCGGCCGACTTGCGGGGCAGTTTGTACGGGAGCACGCACACCGAATACGAGGGCCGGTTGCGGGCCAGTGCTACGCCGTTGCGGTCGTAGATTACCCCGCGCGGCGCCTTGAGCACGCGCAGCTGCATGGCGTTCTCACGTGAGAGCCGGAGGTTGGTCTCGGCATTGATGATCTGCAACTGCACCAATCGAACGATGAGAAGCAGAAACAGAACCGACACCGCAACCGCAAGCACCGTGCTCTTCCAGATACGCTCCTGTGGGTCGTCCTGCAGATGGACCGGTGTAGGCATCGTGACCTTATTTGCGCAAGTTGGGCTTGAGGAGGGAATCCCACAGGAAGAAGACCCCGACCACCGCAACCGAATACACGGCTTTGGGCAGTGTGCGCACCAGAAGCTCGACGGGCAGAGCTGAGTAGGAGCCATGCTCCTTGGCGATTCCGGTGACCAGGTAGATCGTGTCGTGGATCACGAACGCAGACAGAAGGATGACCGCCTTCATCCACGCGTCTGTGCGCATGACCTTGTCGTTGAAAATGCCGATGAAGGCTCCGGTGAGCGTCTGCGCCAGGGCATTTTGACCCAGAATTGACGGCGCGTAGAGATCCTGCGTGAGGCCCAGCACGAATCCGCCCAGAATCGCCGCCATGGGGCCGTTGCGAATGGCAACCATGAAAAGTCCCACCAGCACAAAGTCGGGGCATGTGCCCGCGATGGTGATGGCATGGCCAATCGTGCCCTGCACAAGCAGGCACACTACCAGCAGACCGATCCATTTGAGTGTGGTTGGTATCATGGCTGATTACTTGTCGAACTTGATTGAGTCAACCTCTGCTCTGAATGCCGACCACTGAGGCGACAGCCGCATCACGAATACTTCTTCCATGTGCTCAAAGTCAACCGACAGGTCAAGCACTACGCGCTTGAAGAGCGGGTCGGGGTCGTCGGACACCTTCCGAACAAAGCCCACCATGAGCCCGCTGGGGAAGATGCCCCCAAGCCCCGAGGTGGTGATGGTGTCTCCGGGCGCCACATCGGTGTGCGAACGACACCGGAACGAGAATGTCTCGCCGCTACCCGATTCGAGGATCGCCGGCGTACGCGTGCGTGCAACCATCACGCTCATGTGAGCTGCCGGGTCTTTGAGGAGTTGCACCAGCGATATGCCGGGCAGCACCTGTATCACCTTGCCCACCACGCCCCTGCGATCAACCACCGGCATCCAGAGGCCAACGCCCTTCGAACGCCCGGCCGCAATCACCACGCTGCGAAAGGGTGTAGCAGGCTCGCGCATGATGACGCGTGCGGGGAGCAGATCGTAGGAGAAACTCTCCGAAATCTTGAGTATCTCGCGCAGGCGCTCGTTTTCCGCGGCGCGTTGCTCGAGCATGGCCACGCGCACCATGAGCGCTGCCGACTCGGCGCGCAGACGCTTGTTTTCGGCAAAGATATTCCTCACGTTTGTGGAGAGGCTGAGGGTGAAGCCGAGTGGATAGAACACCGAGATGAGCAGTCCGCGCGAAATGCGCGCCTGGCGCTGGGCATTGGCGTTGAGCATTGTCAGGCTCAGCACAACCGTGAGCAGCAGCGAGGAGATCGCCCGGTGCCTCACGATAAGCTGAAAGATCCACGTCATTTCGTCGTGCTCGTTGCGGCCGCTGGTGGGAAGTGCTATCGGTTGCGTCGATTGGCGCCCAACAGAACCGGCCGGTACTTCTCAAGGTTCTCGATGATCTTGAGGGCGCCGCGGGCCACGCAGGTGAGGGGTTCGTCAATCACATTAACCGGCAGGTTGGTTTCCTGGCGCAACCGTTCGTCAAGACCGCGCAACTGCGAGCTGCCGCCGGTCATCACAATGCCCTTGTCGAGAATATCGGCCGAAAGTTCGGGTGGGGTCTGCTCAAGCGCCTGCTTGACAGCCTCGACAATGGTTGACACAGGCTCGTTGAGCGCGTCGCGGATCTCGGTTGACGTTATGCGGAGTGTTTTTGGGATGCCGGCCACCAGGTCGCGCCCTTTGACCTCCATCTCAAGTTCCTCTTCGAGCGGGAACGCAGACCCGATGCGCATCTTGATCTGCTCGGCCGTGCTCTCGCCCACCAGCAGGTTGTAGGTTTTCTTGAGGTAGGAGACCACGGCTTCGTCCATTTCGTCGCCGCCAATGCGTACCGACATATCACACACCATGCCCGACAGCGCAATCACCGCGATTTCGGCCGTTCCTCCGCCAATGTCAATCACCATGTTACCCGATGGTTCCTCAACGGGAATGCCCATGCCGATTGCGGCGGACATGGGTTCGGCCACCAGGTACACTTCGCGCACCCCGGCGCTTTGGGCCGAATCGATTACCGCGCGCTTTTCCACTTCGGTAATGCCCGAGGGTACGCCGATGACCGCGCGCGGGCGAAAGAACGTTGGGTATCTTTTGTAAACTTTTCGGATGAAGAACTTCAGCATCTGCTCAACCAGCTCGAAGTCGGCGATCACCCCATCCTTCATGGGGCGAATGGCCTCGATGTCGCCCGGCGTACGCCCGAGCATGCGCTTGGCCTCGAGCCCGATGGCAACCGCGCGTTTTGTATTCTTGTCAAGAGCAACAACCGATGGTTCGTCAATGAGCAGTCCGCGGTTGCTGACGTAAATCAACGTGTTGGCTGTCCCCAGGTCGATGCCGAGATCGTTGGAGAAGAAGCGAGACATCAGCATGTATGTGTCTCCGGTGGGATCGGTTTGCGGTGTGCGTGCAACCGATCATTAATATGGATCGTACCCCAGCCCAGGTCATTCACTGCCTTTTTTGCACGCATTCGCCAGGCCCATTGAGCGGACAGCTAATATAGTAAATGGGCTCAAATAAGCCGCAGTTGGCCGTTCGATTTTGCAACCACTTGAGAATTCGGGTGATCCGACGGATCGGGGCTATGCGAGGTGCTTGGTTTGGGCAGTCCCGGCGCGCCTCACAGATGCTCGCCCGCAAGAGAGCATCCGGAAGAAATCCACGCGCCGGTCCGGCACACGAACCCCATCCCGCTTTCTCGCAGTGTCCGAGCAATCAAACTTGACGATGCCCAGAAGATGCTCGCCATGGGTATCAGCGTCTCCGACATCCGGAAGATCACCGGACTGCCGCTCGGTCAGATTGAGGGCTTGCGCAAGAAGCGGAAGAGATAGCGTCGATCCGCACAGCCACCCAGGCCCCCAACGCCATCTCTGTCTGAACGCCGGGAACACTGTCGTCGAGGGATACCGGTGAGGTCCCCGCGCAGGCGGCGTCTACCGTGCGCCTCCCACACTGTCAGCAGGAGACCGCTTGACATCACCACTGTCAGGCGCAACTGCGGGGATTGTCACCGTGGTGTCAACCGGCGGTGGCGCAATGTTCGGCTCGACTCTGCCCTCGACCTCAATCTTCCCCTCGACCTCGATCCTGCCTCCGGGAGCCATCGATGCGGCCGAGTCGCGCGGTGCCGGGGCGGGAGGCGCCGTTTGTGTGGCCTTCGGCGCAACGGGAGCGGGCTGAACCGCCGCTTTGGCCGGCAGCGTGTAGGTGATGCCTACCGACCACTTCAACTCGGTGCTCGACTCCAACTTCGGAAGCGTGAATGCCAGGTCGAGTGCCAGACTCGACACATTGAGCCCCAACCCCATGTTGAGCAGTTCGGTGTCGTGCCCGAATCGCTTGCCTGCACGCAGGGCCAGAGCCTTGACAGGACGCACCTCAAGCCCCACGGGAACCATGATCTGCTTGTTGATGTTCCGGAATGTGATATCGAGCGCTGCGGTGTATCCCACGCTCTTCAGCGAGTCGGCCCAGCACACGCCGGCGCGCGCCGACATGGGGAGTCGCGCGCCCTGACCCAGCTTCTTGTGCGCCGACATCATGTCGGTGGAAGAACCCGCGTGGTATCCGGCTGCGCCCACGGTGAGTTTGCCCGGAATGATGCCGAATGTGGCACCTGCGCTTGCCGAGAGTGCGTAGGCGCCGTACGATTCGATGCTGTTGCGGGCGCCGGCAACGCATACGCCGAGGGCGAGTCGTTCTCCGCGGTATCCTCCGTCAAGCAGCAGCATCGATTCCTGCCACGTGAGACTCAGGTGTTCGTTGACGCCCTGCTCACTTGCGTACTTGATGCCCGAAATCGACGCTGAGCTGAAGCTCAGTGCGGCGAAGACGTTTTTCCCCACCCACGAACCCTCGAATACCGGGCGCTGCGCATCCGCATCGGAGTATCGCTGATACTCCAGGGAGAGAATGGGGCGTCCGTACAAACCGGGCAGTGCCGGGTTGTAGAACGCGAATCCGCCCGAGGTGGACACCGCGGTTCCCGCAGTGCCCATGGCAATGAGTCGGGGAGTGGTGGGCTCTTCCATGAACTGCCAGCCAGTGACCGCCGCCAGGGTGTCGGCATTGCGCGACATACCCGGCGTCACAGCACCAAGGCAGATTCCAAGCGCGAGCAGTTGACGAATGGGCGTTCTCATCGTGGGGATCTCCGGACTGTCACTTCAACCCGTACACCAGGGACATCTGTTGGTCGACACCTGCAAGGGCCTTGCTCAGAGCGATGCCGTAGTTGAACCGCAGCCCCCGCGCAACCCGGCTGAGATCGGCGGAGAAGCCGGCGGAAAGGCCCAGCGTGAAATCGTCGAGGTATCTGGGCCGATCGCGAAGCATGGTGCCCTCAAAGGTCAAGTCGCTGAGCCCCGCGCGCACGAAGAACGTGTCCCACCGGCGCCACTCAACGCCATTGTTGAGAGTTGCGCTCACGTGATCGATGGGCTTGAAGCTGCCGGTGAGCAGGTAGCTCTTGAGATCGCAGTTCCAGATGAGCGGCTTGCCGGCCAGGCGGCCCTCGTAGGAGCTGGCCAGCACCGTGACCGGATTGAGTGCCCACGAGCCGGCACGATCGAGTCCGCCACCTGAGCCGGTGGAGAACTGCCAGTCGGCGGTGACGTTGAAGTTCTGGAAGACCAGGGCGAGCTTGAGGTTGTCGCGCAATTGCAGAGTTGCGCCAAGGTCAATGCCGCCGATGGAGAATGCCCATGACGGTTCCGTCCGTGTCTTGTATTGCCCGTCGCTGTTCACCGAGTAGATATACGCGGCCGGCATTGTCTGGTAGAGCATCCCCAATGCTGCACCGATTGACAACTGCCGTGTGAAGCGGTATGCCAATGCCAGTTTGGCGTGGAGCGTGGTGTAGGACGCGCTGCCCGCCGGATTCTCCATGTCGTCGTAAATTTCGATCTTCGGATCCCCACGATAGAGCATGGAGAGGCCCAGGCCCACACGTGGAGGAATGCGGAATTCAAGCGATCCGACACCTTCAGTGCGGCCCAGCGCCCGGAGGCCGCCACCCAGCGCGACGTGCCGCTCCTTGACTTCGAGCATGCCAACTGCCGAGGGGTTCCACAGCGACATGAGGTACGTCGGGGCCGCAGTGTTGGCATTGCCCATGGCCTGTGCATCGGCTCCGGCAGCGGGACGCAGGACCGCATCCGCGCGGCCCCCGATGTAGGAAGAGGCGCATACGGAGGCAGCTCCGACGAGCACTGCGGCTCCGAGGAGGATGCCTCGGATCCCCGGTCGTGTCGATATCTCCGCACCGCCGTTCCGGAGCTCGCTGCTCCGTGCAGGATGCGCCGAGATGCGGCTACTGAGCAACAACGATCTTGCCAAACGAATGCTCCCCGATGTTGGTCGTAATGCGGTAGTAGTAGACCCCAGGTGCTGCGGCTCTGCCGTCCTGGTTTGTTCCATCCCACAGATCCTCGCGCTTGACCGAACTGCGGCCTTCGCGAGTGCTCTTGCCTTTCTGCCGCGGCTGATCGCGGATGACCGTCTTGACAAGGTCCATGTTCCAGTCGTACACGCGAATGGTGACATTGGCGTTCTTGGACAGGTTGTACGCGAAGTAGCCCACCGACCGCCCCTCATCTGTGGGCGTGAGGATAGTGGGGTAGAAGTACGTCTTGCTCAGCCCCGCAGCCAGTTTCTTGGCACGACTCTCCCGCGCAAAGGGCACCTTCCCGACCTCGTCGGCGTGCTCATCGCGGCTGTAGTAGAGGCCGTCGGTAGTGGCAACCCAGAGGAACCCCGAGCCCTGCGCCGACGGCACATAGAGCACGTTGCTCACCGCAGGAACATCGATGTTGACATCTGCGTCTGCGAGGCGGGCGGGGAAGTTCTGGGTGGCAGGCAGTGGTGAACTCATCGACGACTCAATCCAGGCGGAGATGGCCCCACCCGACACGGTGTACACGGTGTCGCCACCGCCAAAGGTGAGTGCCTCGACCGCGTCGGCCACCTTGGTCCAATGGAGCAGGCTGTGGTCGTACCGCAGAAGCGCTGCAGCCGTGACAGTGTCGCCATTGGGCTCAATCACTGCTGCCAGCGCAAACAGCGGGGGCGGGTTGACGCCCGATCGGGCGTGGACGTCGAGGAACTGCGCGACCTCCACGGTGTCCCCCGACGCTGCCACCACAACCCGCGTCAGCGAGTCCCAGCGTGTTGAGTCGGGATCGAGTCGCCATATGCGTCGTGCAGTCACGGCCCATACCGAAACGACGCCGACAGTGTCCTGCGACGTGGCAACTCTGCGGACGCGGTCGGCGGCGTCGGCCGGAATACTGCCGATGCGGCGCGGGAAGTCGGTGCTTGCCCATGATGTATCACGCCCCGGCACAAGGGCCCGACCCGTCACACGGGCAGAGGAGAAGTCTTCGGCAGCGATGCGCACGATCCCCCCGTCAAGACAGGCCAGCCAGAAGCTGCCGTCGACGTAGGAGGCATCGATGGCGTCGAGCTGCAGTGTGTCAGGCGTGCTCTGTCGTTCCCAGGAGATGTTGACAGTGGAGATCCCGGCAGTTGAGTGGCCGAATACCCAGAGCGCGTTCTGGGTGCCTTTTGCCGGAGGAGTGACCGGCGGCCGGCAGATGACGGCTGTGCCTGCGCCGAACGCGATGCCCGCGTGCAGTGCGCCAAAGTCGTTGGTTGCGTAGGTCTCGGCGGTTTCGTACCCCCACCAGTTCAGGCGTCCCGTGTCGGCAATGGCGTAGTTGATGCCCGCACTGGTGACCATCCAGAGCGTGTCGCCGCTGCCCGCCAGTTGATAGATGGCATTGCTGGTAATCTCGCTGGTCGGCTCTTTGGCCATCGAGGTGGCGCACAGCAGGGAGAGCAGTGCAACGACTGTGACGAGATCTCTGCGGCGCGTCATTGTCGGCGATCGTGGGATGGTGTTGTGCAAGGTCATGGTCCTCATTCGGTCGTTCGGTAACTCGCCACTGCCATTGGAGACGTTGCGCGCAACGTCTCAACGTGTTCGTCGGGGGAATCCTCAACCCTTCGACAGGGCTCAGGGCGGCGCTCCGCATTCCGCACTCCGCAACTTCCCGTCACTCGCGCATGTCCAGCACCTGCGCGCCTTTGGGCGCCTCGAACGTGAACATTGATGCCGGCACTGGTCCGCCGAGCTTGGTGTTGCGGAATGTGTACGTGCTCGTGTCATCGCTCTTGTCAATTGCAACAAGCGTCTTCACCACTCCGGTTGCCGCTTCCACAGTGAGTGTCACGCTCTTGACGGGTGCGCGTCTCTCGGTCGGATCGGCAACCGACTCGACGCATATTTCGGAGGGCGCTTCGCTCTTGACGCGATACAGCCGCTTTTGAAGATACTTGGTGACCAGGTGCGACGGCTGCTGCGCATCGTCCATGTCGCGAAGATTCTTGATGATGACCTGTCCGCTGCCTGCCGAGTACTGCCAGTACGTGGCGCCGTTGCTCACCCACACGCTCTTGCCGATTTCAACACGGTACTTGTTGCCCGGCGCCATGGTTGCATGTCCACTCACCGATTCACGGCTCTCGCGTGCGTGCCGGTAGATGCTGAGGTCGAAGTCGCAGGCAATAGCCTTGTCCCCGCCGTAGGAGGCGCGCACGGTCTTCATGATGGCCGGCTCCTGCGCGTGCGCGCATGCGCACAGCAGTGCGAGGGTCATGGCGAGTGTGGAGATCGGACGGGGGTTGGCCATGCGGTGATGTGGTACTCTCGGTTGGAGTGTCGGAAGACGCCTTGTCGAGTTCAGGGATTCTCCTCCACTCGTAACTCGTAACACCTCGACTCCGCTCGGTGCGGCGCTCGCTTGCTCGTAACTCGTCACTGCTTCCCGGTCTCCGCCGCCAACAGAGACGTTGCGCGCAACGTCTCTACGTGTTCGTCGACGACATCCGCAACTCCCCACTCCGCGCCCTCCGTCTCTCTGCGGGAGACCATCTTCGCTTGTCACATCCCCATTGTCTTGAGCAGATCCTCAAGCTCCGCCGCTCCAACCAGCACTTCACGTGCCTTACTGCCCTCCGATAGGCCCACTATGCCGGCGCGTTCCAGTTCGTCCATGAGGCGTCCAGCTCGTGCAAAGCCAATCTTCATACGCCGCTGCAGCAGCGAAGTCGACCCTTGACCAATGCTCACAACGGTGCGCGCTGCTTCACCAAAGAGTTGATCGCGGTCGTTGCCGTCGCCGCCCTCTGCGTCGTTCTCTCCACCCTCTCCCGCATGGTCGCGCGTGGCGTCTTCGAAGCTTTCGATACGCTCGCACTCCACTTCCTGCTTGCGAATGCCATCAACAACCCGCTCCACATCTTCTTCGGAGATGAACGCACCGTGGTATCGCTCGATATCCGGAGCGCCGCTGCGCAGAAAGAGCATGTCTCCCAGACCGAGAAGCTTTTCGGCGCCATTGAACCCCAGAATTGTGCGTGAGTCAACCGACTGGATTGTTCGGAAGGCGATGCGCGAGGCCAGGTTCGCTTTGATTGTTCCGGTGATGACGTCGACCGATGGACGCTGCGTTGCCACGATCAGATGCATACCCACTGCGCGAGCCAGTTGCGCAATGCGCTGAATGCTGGCCTCCACGTCGCGCTTGGAGGTGAGCATGAGATCGGCCAGCTCATCAACAATAATTACGATAAACGGCAGGGCTTTGTTGTCCGAAGGGTCGATGACCCCCTCTTTGAGCGCGCCGGTAAGTACCTTGTTGTTAAACGATTCGATGTTGCGCGCCCCGGCCCGTGCCAGCAACTGGTAGCGCCGCGTCATTTCGATCATGCCCCACTGCAACGCCTTGACAGCCTCCTTGGACTCGGTGACCACCGGCGCCATGAGGTGAGGAATCCCCTCGTAGTATGAGAGTTCCACCTTCTTGGGGTCGATCAGGATGAGGCGCAGCTCCTCCGGGGACTTGGTGAGCAGCATGCTGCAAATGAATGAGTTGATGCACACGCTCTTGCCCGCACCCGTCTGACCGGCAATGAGCAGATGCGGCATCTTGGTGATGTCTGCCACGAAGGGCTGGCCGGAGATGCTTCTGCCCAGCACAATGGGCAGCTTGGCCTTTGCCTTCTGGAATGCCTCCGACGTGAGAATGTGCTTGAAGAAGACCGTCTGCCGATCGTCGTTGGGAAGCTCCACGCCAATGGCCGCCTTGCCCGGAATGGGCGCCTGCACACGAATGCTCTTGCCCGACACTGCCATGGAAATGTCGTCCTGCAAATTGACAACACGCGACACTTTGATGCCGGGCGCCAGCTCGATTTCGTACCGCGTGACAATGGGCCCGGGGCTTACGTTGACTACCTTGCCCTCGATGCCGAAGTTCATGAGCGTCTTTTCGAGCGTCTGCGAGTTCTTCTCGATGCCCTCGCGGTCGATGGAGAGCGTGGCAGCCGGCGGGTCGGAGATAGTCTCGGTGGTTGGGATGACGTACGGCTTGTTGACCTTGACCGGCTTGGTCTCCAGTTCGAGCGGAACCTTGTAGTAGCCCTCGGGAGCGTCGCCCTCAACAAGTGGACCATCTGTGTTGGGGTTCTCGCCGTCGGATGGGCCGTCCACAATCGGTTCCTGCGCGCCGTCTGCGTCGTCGGATGCCGGCGTCTCCTGCTCGTCAACTGCGCCGTCGTGCTTGCCGCGCTTGCCCGTGCGGGGCTTGTCGGCCTTCTCGGTATCGATGCCGGCCACACGCAGCGCTGCCGGGTCGATCTCCGAGTCGTCTTCGGCCGTGTCGTCGACGGGTGCTGCCTGATCTGCCGTGGAGATGGTGATGGGCTTGTTCTTCTTTGCGCGAAACTCGGCCAACTCAGCATCGAGTGCCTTCTGGGCTTCGTCCTCGGCGGTCAGAACGCCAGGCGCCGCAGGCTGCGACGCGGCCGCGGCCATGGGTGCGGTCTTCTCGGCGGTCCTGGTCTTTCGCGCGGGCTTTTCCGCAGTATTGACAGACGGGATGGTCGCGGCATCGACCGGGGCAGGCGCCGGGACGGTCTCGTGCCGCACCATCAGCGACTTGAGGTACGCGCCGAACTCCCGCAACAGCCCGAGCACGAAGTGCAGCATGCGCGGCACATTGAGGCCGAATCCGATCACGCACGTGATGAGCAGCGCAATGGCTGTGAGGAAGTACGGACCGAACGTGTGCAGGCCAAATGCTTTTTGGAAGAAGTAGCCTGCGATCTTGCCCACCATGTTGGGCGCAAAGCGCGTGATGGGCACGCCGCTGATGCCCAGAATCACCGACAGTTCAAATGCAAGGAAGATGACAAACACGAGAATGCCCGCATTCACCGTGGGGCTCACCAGGTAGGAGATACCCAGAAAGATCAGCAGAGCCGGAAATGCGAAACAGGAGATGGCGCCGAAGATGACCACCAGCCCGTTTGCCAGGAAGGTGCCCACAAAGCGCCCCAGCACATTGGCGTCGCCCTGCGCAAAGTGCGACACCAGGGAGACCAGCACCATGAAGCCCAGCGCCAGGTACACAATGCCCCAGATCTCACGCACCAGGTTGCGCGTGCGAATCTCGGCCTGCTTCTCCTCTTCATCGGTCTTCTTTTTTCTGCTCACGGGTTGTGCGCCTCGTGGGTGTCTTTTTCCAGTTTGTATAGGTCGAAGCGGGCCTTCTTCGCCACCCCGGAGAGCTGTGGCGATGGCGTGAGTTTCGCGTACTCCTCAATGACGCGGGCCGCCTCCTGGGCGCGCTTGAGGCTGGCGGTCATCACGTCGGCGAGGCCGGCGCGTCCCAACTCTTCGGGCCGATTCTCGCCCGCAAACGGATCGGTCTCGGTGTCGCGGTGCGCGAGCAGGTTGGCGCGCCCCAGGCCCTGCTCGATCTGCTCCAGCGAGTGACGCATCTGCTTGATGATGATTGAAGCGTTCTCGTCACTCCGAACGAACCGGAAGTGCTCTTCCACCACGCGCAATGCCTCGCGCAACCTGTTGAGATTCGCGTCGAGAATGCGATACACCGATGTGTCGATACCCGCTGTTGTCACTGGCACTCCTGCACCGGTGCGGGGAAAGTGTCCGGCTCCGCAAAATACGTCATGTTGGCTTCCGGTTTGCCCGGGATTGGCGAGCTGTTGCCGTACCTCTGAGCCGCCGTCTTGATCGGGGCGCATTGGGAGACGCAGATGTTGCGAACGAATTCACTTGACGACCCCCGTCCCCGCAGGTTACGATTGGTTGCGTTGGAATCGAGCCCGCCCTCTGCTGAGTGGACCGGTTGACCCTCCTGAGCACCCACACTGGATTGTTCGAAAGGCCTCCGCACTCTGAAATCGCTGGTCGCTATCGGCATGGAAAAGGAGAACGCATGACCTCAGCTTCACCAAAGACCGTGTTGTTCCTCTGCAAGTGCGGCACCAACATTGCCGAGTTTGTTGACCTTGACGAAGTAGCAAAGACCTTCGCCGCCTCCGGAGGGGCTGCGGTGATCGAGTCGCACGAGTTGCTCTGCTCGCCCGACGGCCGGAAGTTTGTGCAGGATGTGGTGGCCCGCAACAAGCCCGACTGCGTTGTGGTGGCAGCCTGCTCGCCCAAGACTCACGAGAAGACCTTCCAGGATGCAGCCGGGGCGGCCGGGCTCAACATGGGCAAAGTGAGCATGGCCAACATCCGTGAGCAGAGCGCCTGGGTCACATCCAACAAGGCCGAAGCAACTGCAAAGGCGATCTCGCTCATCCGGGCGGCCATTCGACGCACTGCATTGAATGAGGAACTCAGCCGGGACAGTATCGAGTGCAACACCGACGTTGCGGTGATTGGCGGCGGCATCGCGGGTATCGAGGCTGCGCTCATCGCAGCGAACGCCGGACGCAAAGTCACCATCATTGAGCGGGACATTTCGCTTGGCGGTGAGGTGATTCGCACCGAAGAGGTCGCACCTACCATGGAGTGCGCACCGTGTCTGCTTGCTCCCCGTCTCTCGGCAGTGCGCGACCATCCCAACATCCGGGTGATCGCCAACGCCGAGGTCACCGACGTGCTCGGGTTCTTCGGCAATTTCACCGTCAAAGTAGCCCGGAAAGCCCGCTATATCAAGGATTCCTGCATCGGCTGCGAAGCCTGCTTCGAGGTGTGCCCTGTGTCGGTGAAGAACAGTTTTCTTCTGGGCATGGGAGAGAAGAAGGCCGTGTACACGCAGTTCCCGGGCTCTGTGCCTGCCGCAGCGGTGATCGACCGCGAGCACTGCAAGCACTTCACCGATGGGTCGTGCAGCGCCTGCGTTGAGGCGTGCCCGTTCCAGGCAATCAATTTCGACGACACCGATGAATCCGTCGAAATCGCAGCCGGCGCAGTGGTGATGGCCACGGGAAGCGGCTCGGTCGACTCTGCGGCCCTGGCGGGCCTCGGCCATGGAAAGCTTGACAACGTGTATACCATGCCGGAGTTCGAGCGGCTGGCCAGCTCCAACGGGTTCACCGGCGGCACGCTCACACTCAAGGACGGTCGCATCCCGACAAGTGCGGTGGTGATTCACTGCGCGGGATCTCTGTGCCAGGGCGGCCTGCAATACTGTTCGGGCATCTGCTGCACCACGGCAGTGAAGGCCGGCGATCTCCTGCGCAAGAAGTGTCCCGGGGTCGCAGTGACGAATCTGCACGATCGGCTCGTGTTTCCCTCACCCCAGGCGCAAGCATTCTACCAGGAACAGGCACACCACGGCACGCGTTTCGTGCGCGTCGGCGATCTTGCCGGCGTGTCGGTCGTGCGTGACGGCAATGCGCTCAAAGTGACGGCACCCGGCATGGCGCCGACAACCGTTGACATGGTGATCCTCTCCACCGGCATGCGGCCATCTCAGAGCGGCGCACATCTGGCACAACTGCTCAACCTCGACGTGGATCAGTGGGGCTTCCCCCGAGCCGACCACTCCATTCTGCACGCCACCGGCTCGACCATCGACGGAGTGTACCTGGCCGGTTCATGCGCCTCTCCGTGCGACGTGACCACGGCGATCACACGCGCGCAGGCAGCAGCCGGCGACGTGATCTCCCGCCTGGCGCCCGGCCGCAAGGTTGAGCTCGAGCCCATGCCATCGGTGATCGACGCCGACCTCTGTGGTGGCTGCAAGCTCTGCATTGCCGTGTGTCCGTACAAGGCGATCACCTACGATGCGGAGAAGCACGTCAGTTCGATCAACGAGGCCATCTGCCGCGGATGCGGCACGTGCGCTGCAACATGTCCGGGCAAGGCTGCAACCGCAAAGCACTTCACAAACCAGCAAATCTATGCTGAGATCGGGGGTATTCTCAATGGCCGCGTTTGAGCCCACAATCATTGCCTTCGTATGCAACTGGTGTTCGTATGCCGGCGCCGATTCTGCCGGTGGTCAACGACTGGAGTATCCAGCTAGCGTCAAGCTGGTGCGCGTCATGTGCAGCGGCCGCGTGGACCCGCAGTTCGTGATGCAGGCGTTTCGCGACGGCGCCGACGGCGTGATGGTGCTGGGGTGTCACCCCGGCGATTGTCACTACCGCAACGGCAATATCAAGGCGCTGCGTCGCTTTGAGCTCTTCGCGACAATGCTCGCGCAATTCGGCATCGACTCCAAACGGTTCAAACTCGACTGGGTGTCGGCAGGAGAGGCGAAACGCTTTGCCGAGGTTGTAACCGACATGACCAACGCGGTGCGCGGGCTCGGGCCCCTGGTGTTGAACGGCATGGTCGAAAGAGAGGTGGCATGATGGCGGGCAAACCAAAGATTGCTTTGTACTGGTGCGCATCGTGCGGAGGGTGCGAAGAGACGGTTGTTGACCTTGACGAGCGGATTCTCGACGTGGTGGCCGCGGTTGACATCGTGTTCTGGCCCTGCGCCATGGACTTCAAATATTCCGATGTCGAGGCCATGGCCGACAAGTCCATTGCAGTGTCGTTTATCAACGGCGCCATCCGCACTACCGAACAGGAGCACGTGGCCAAACTGCTGCGCCGCAAGTCGGGCCTGGTGGTCGCGTTTGGCGACTGTGCGTGGATGGGCGGCATTCCGGCACTGGCCAACCTCTCCAATAGGCGGGAGATATTCGACCGCGCATATGGTCCCGGGCCGACCACGGTGAATCCAGAGGGTGTGATGCCGCAGCCCGGCGGCATGCTTGACGGCAGGACAGCGACCCTGCCCGCAATGTACGACACGGTGCTCAGGCTCAGTGATGTCATCGAAGTCGACTACTTTCTGCCCGGGTGCCCGCCCACTTCCGACCTGGTGGCCGGTGCGGTCACCGCAATCTTGACGGGCGCTCTGCCGGCCAAGGGCTCGGTGCTGGCGTCCGACAAGTCGCTGTGCACCACCTGCGACCGCAATGCAAGCAAGCCCGACTCTCTCACCGTCGATAGCTTCCGCCGCGTCACCCAGGTGGCCGTCGATCCAACCAAATGCCTGTTGGCGCAGGGCGTGGTGTGCATGGGCCCTGCTACGCGCGATGGATGCGGCTTCCCCTGTGTGAAGGGCAACATGCCCTGCACCGGCTGCTTCGGCCCGGTGAGCGGCGCCGATCAGGGCGCGCGCATGGTCGCCGCTTTGGGCGGGATTCTCGATACCAGCAACGCCGCAACTCGCGAGGCCCTTGCGGGCATTCCCGATCCTGCAGGCTCGTTCTACCGCTACGGCATGTCCGCATCGCTGTTGGGCAGCAAACGCAAGGAGGCCGGCGCATGAGCAAGACCATCACAATCGATCCGATCACCAGACTCGAAGGTCACGGCAAGATCGACATATTCCTTGATGACAAGGGCGATGTGGAGAAGGCGCTCTTTCAGGTGCCGGAACTTCGGGGTTTCGAACGCTTTGTCGAGGGTCGACCTGCCGAAGAGATGCCCCAGATCACCTCGCGCATCTGCGGCGTGTGCCCCACCGCGCACCATATGGCTTCGGTCAAGGCACTCGACGCTCTGTTCGGCGTAGTGCCCACGCCCGCAGCACGCGCCGTGCGCGAGACGTTCTACAACCTGTTCATGTTCGAAGACCACCTGCTGCACTTCTTCTTCCTGGGCGGACCCGACTTCATTGTGGGCCCCGATGCACCCAAAGGCGCGCGCAACATTCTTGGCGTGATCGACAAAGTGGGTGTGGAGACGGGCAAACAGGTGATTGCCATCCGTAAACGTTGTCGAAATCTCATGTCGGAGATCGGCGGCAAGCCGATTCACCCGGTGCTGGGCCTGCCCGGCGGGGTTGCCAAGCAAGTGACCCCGGAGATGCGCGCAACGCTGCGTACCTTTGCCGCCGATGCCGTCAACTTCGCACTCTTCACTGTCAAGGCATTCAATGACTTGGTCCTGGCCAACAAGGCCTACGTGGATCTCATTCTCTCAGATGTGTACTACCTCGACACCCATTACATGGGTATGGTGGACAAAGCGGGCAAGGTGAGTCTCTACGATGGCGACATCTGTGTGGTCGACCCGGCGGGCAAAGAGGTGGATCGCTTTGCCCCGGCCCAGTACGCTTCGGTGATTGCAGAGCACGTGGAGCCATGGACGTACATTAAGTTCCCGTACCTCCGCAAGATCGGCTGGAAGGGCTTTGTCACGGGCAAGGACAGTGGCATCTATCGCGTTGCGCCCATTGCGCGGCTCAACGCGGCAAACGGCATGGCCACTCCCAAGGCGCAGGCTGAGTACGAGCGTCTCTACGCAACCGTGGGCACACGCCCGATTCACAACACGCTGGCCATGCACTGGGCGCGCCTGGTCGAGGTGCTCTTTGCGGCTGAGCGGCTCGTGGAGTTGGCAGCGTGCGAAGAGCTCACATCGCCGGACATCCGCAACATGGACCTCAAGACCCCGCGCGAGGGTGTGGGCATCGTCGAAGCGCCACGAGGCACGCTCATCCATCACTACCAGAGCGATGCAAACGGGTTGATCAGTCGCGCGAATCTGGTTGTGGCAACGGTGGGCAACTCCGCCGCCATCAGCATGTCGATTGACAGAGCGGCACGCAAGCTCATCAAGGGCGGTACCGTGAATGACGGACTGCTCAACATGGTCGAAATGGCGTTTCGCGCGTACGATCCGTGTCTTTCCTGCGCCACGCACAATCTGCCGGGCAAGATGCCGCTATCGGTCCGACTCCGCAATCGCGAAGGCGCGGTGACACAGACGATTGTCCGCACTTGCAACGGAGAAGCCCAGGTGATACAATCTTCAGTGTCATCACCACACGTATCAGGAGGTTCTCATGGCTGAAGTTCTCAATTGCAGAGGAATGAAGTGTCCGCAGCCCGTGCTGAAGACGGCGATCAAGGCCAACACGCTGCCCAAGGGCACAACGCTTGAGGTGCAGGCCGATTGCCCCACGTTTGCCGCCGACATCAAGAAATGGTGCGCTGACACGGGAAGAGTATTGGTGAGCATTGTTGACAAAGGCGGCTACAACGCCGCCACTGTGCAGCTCTGACCGCGCATCCCCGGTCCGCTGATGGTACTCCTTCGGGCGGCGGGGGTGTGCGCATCGTCGCACTCACCGCCCACGCCATGAAGGGAGACCGCGAGACCTATCTCGCGGCGGGCATGGACGGGTACGTGTCCAAGCCCTTCGGCACGCAGGATCTGGCCTCGGCGGTTGAGGGCGGGCTCGATGCCGGTTCCGACACGGCGCATGCCACCGAACCCTCGCACCGTTGACCCGGCCTGCAGAGTCACCCGGAATCGTCGCTGCCGGGACCATTCCGGACGACCCTTCGGGTTCGGGAGAACGTAATTTCTCTGCATGTACGAAATAACCACCGAAGCCTCATTCTCCGCTGCCCACTACCTCAAAGACTACAACGGCCCGTGCGAGAACCTGCACGGGCATAACTGGCTTGTCAAGGCCACGGTGCGGTGCGAGACGCTCAACAGCATTGGTATAGGCATTGACTTCAAGGAACTGCGCGGGCTTCTGCGCGAGGTGCTTGAGGAGCTTGACCACAAAGACCTCAATGTGGTGCTGGCGGCCCGCAGCCTCAATCCCTCGTCGGAGAATATCGCCTGCTACGTCTTCGGCACGATGAAGCAGCGGTTGCCGGCATCTGCCTGCTCCATGTATCGCGTCGAGGTGTTTGAGACGCCCGGCAATTCCACCGCCTACATGGAGTAGCGCGTCACTTCTGCGGCCACACGCGCATCATGCTTACAGTCTGCGAGATATTTGCCAGCATCCAGGGCGAGTCGACCTACGTGGGACTCCCCTGCACGTTCGTGCGTCTCAGCGGGTGCAACCTGCGGTGTTCCTACTGCGACACCGCCTACGCCTGGGAGGGGGGCACGCCTCAGAGCATCGAGCAGATCATGACCACTGTGCAGTCGAAGGGCGTGAGCGTGGTGGAGATCACCGGCGGAGAGCCGCTTGTGCAGGCCGAAACGCCCGCACTGTGCGCGCGTCTCATTGACGCGGGGCATCGGGTGCTGGTGGAGACCAACGGCTCATGCGACATCGCGGCGCTGCCGCCGGAGTGCGTCAGGATCGTTGATGTCAAGACACCCGGCAGTGGCGCCGGAGGCAGCTTTCGCGCAGAGAATCTCGATGCATTGACATCTCACGACGAAGTGAAGATGGTGCTGAGCGACCGTGCCGACTTCGACTGGGCTGTGCAGTTCGTCCAGGCCAACCGCATTGCCGCTCGCTGTGAGGTGATCTTCTCCGCAGCGCAGGGTTGGCTGACAGCTCGGGAGCTTGCCGAGTGGATCGTGACAGAGCACGCGCCCGTGCGACTGGGCGTGCAGCTCCACCGAATCATCTGGGGCGAGGAGCAGGGGCGATGAAGCGACGAGCAGGCGAGCGGACGACCTCGACGAAGTTGCGAACGGGCGCCCGGACGAGTGTGGCGATCGCGGCGAAATCGGCCGAGTCGAGCATCCGTGGCAACTCCGCACACTTCGACAAGCTCAGTGCGGCGCTCCGCATTCCGCACACTTCGGCAGGCTCAGTGCGGCGCTCCGCACTTCTCCTGCTTTCCGGCGGCATCGACTCCGCAACCTGCGGGGCCATTGCGCGGCGCGATGGGTACTCGCTGTATGCCATGAGCTTCTGCTACGGGCAGCGGCACGTGGTGGAGCTTGATGCGGCGCATCGCGTAGCCGATGCGCTTGACGTGCGCGATCATCGGATTGTCGACATCGACCTTCGCGTCTTCGGCGGCAGTGCATTGACCTCGGACACAGCGGTTCCCAAGGGCCGAAGTCTGGACAACGCGATCCCCATCACGTATGTCCCCGCGCGCAACACCATCTTCCTCTCCTATGCCCTGGCCTGGGCCGAGGTCCTTGGCATTGCCGACATCTTCATCGGCGTGAATGCGGTTGACTACTCGGGATACCCCGACTGCAGGCCCGAATACATCGCGGCATTCGAGAAGATGGCCAACCTGGCCACAAGGGCCGCAGTTGAGGGTGCACGCCTGACCATCCACACGCCGCTCATCAGCATGACCAAGGCTGAGATCATCACTACCGGAGTGTCACTGGGGTTGGACTACGGCCTCACGCACAGTTGCTACGATCCGACGCCCGATGGGTTTTCGTGCGGCTCGTGCGACAGTTGCGCCATCCGTCGGCAGGGGTTTGCGCAGGCTGGGGTGGCGGATCCCACGCGGTACGCCTGAACCGGCATAGCTCGATGCCGGCAGACGCAGCGCTGCTTTACGACGCGAGTCCCCGAATCATCGACAGCAACACTTCGAGCGCCTTCTCCACGGCCTGTTCGCGCACGGCATGGCGGTCGCCGGTGAGGTGGCACTCGACGGTCTGGACACTCTCCCGCACGGCCACCGCAATCCACACCAGACCCACGGGCTTCTTTGCGGTTCCGCCACCCGGTCCGGCAACGCCCGACACCGCGATTGCGCACTCTGAGCCGGTCAATCGCCGCACGCCGGCGGCCATGGCAACGACGGTCTCGCGCGATACCGCGCCATGCCGGTCAAGCGTTTCCTGCGCGACTCCCAGCACCGATGCCTTGACATCGTTGGAGTAGGCAATCACCCCGCCAACAAAGACGAGGGACGACCCTGCCACCGAGGTGATTGCCGCGCCCACAAGGCCACCTGTGCACGATTCGGCGACTGAGAGGGTCAGGTGGTGTGACGCCAGCGCGGCGGCAACGTCGTGGGCAAGAGTGTCGATTCTGACTGCGGACATGGCTGGGGCCTCGGGGAGGTATTTTGGTGGTGTTGGGGAAAATACACCGCGTGGATGGTTGGAGTCGTGAGAGATGATGTCATTGTTCCGCAACAAGTACCGTGTGGAATCCGCGAGGCTGGCAGGGTGGGACTACTCCACGCCGGGATACTACTTCGTAACAGTGTGCACGTGGGATCACGGCCATTTATTTGGCGCAATTGTCAACGGTACGATGGTGTGTAATGAGTTCGGTCAAGTCGTGCATGACGAATGGTGGAGGACCGGGGAGCAGAATCAGCACATCCGCCTGGACGAATTCGTCGTGATGCCGAATCATTTCCATGGGATCATCCAGATCATGCGCCGCATCGGTTGTTCCGATGCCGACATCGAACGTTTCTGCGGACCAGATGGCCCCACTCGCGACGACGGATCCAACGATCCCGCCGACCCCACCCGTGACGACGGTTTCAACGATCGCGCCGCCCCCACCCGCGACGATGGTTCCGACGATCCCGCCGACCCCACCTGCGACGATGGTTCCAACGATCCCGACGACCCCATCCGCGACGATGGTTCCAACGATTCCGACGACCCCATCCGCGACGATGGTTCCAACGATTCCGCCGACCCCACCTGTAGAGACGTTGCGCGCAACGTCTCTACAATGGAACCGACGAGATCGTTGAGATCCGCGCCCACGGCGCCGACAGATGCGGCGATGTCCCCAATGTCACCCGTGCATGGTTTCAACGATCCCGACGCCCCCACCTGTACAGACGTTGCGCGCAACGTCTCTACAATGGAACCGGCGAGATCGCGGAGATCCGCGCCCACGGCACCGAGGGATACCGCGATGTCCGCAATACCGCCCGCCTGCGGTTCCTTGTCTGTCATCATGCGCACAATGAAATCCGCAATTACCAAACGCATCAACGCCTTGCGCGCGACGCCTGGCGCCGAGGTCCTGCAATACCGTTTTCACGACCACGTCATCCGCGATGACCACGAACTGTTCCTGATCCGTCAATACATGCGCAACAATCCGGCGAATTGGCGAAGCGATCGGTTCATGAGCGACGATCCCTCTGTCTTGACGACCCCACCTGTGACGATGGTCCCAACGATCCCGATGGTTCCATCCGTGACAATGGTTACAACGAACCCGGCGACCCCGCCCGCGACGACGGATCCATCGATTTCAACGACCCCACCTGTAGAGACGTTGCGCGCAACGTCTCTACAATGGAACCGTCGGGATCGTGGAGATCCGCAGCCCGGAGATTGGGCGATCTGAGGCGGGCGCTGTCCCGGCGGAGATTGACAACCATGGCAAAGAAACCCTCTCACAGAAAAATGTCCGATCTCCCGGCCGCGCTGCCACGGCCGACACGCCGTGCATTCCCCTGGATCGTGGCGATCCCGGCGTTGGCATTTTTGTTGTATGCGAATACCATTCCCAATGGATACGCGCTGGATGACTATCATGTGATCCTGTCCAATCCGTTGGTGCAGCAGGGCATCTTCGGCATCCCAGGGATCCTGACCGGGCCGCATTGGTATGCGGGAGAGGGGTATCGCCCGATCCCGGCCGTGATGTTCGCGCTCGAGTGGCAGTTCTTCGGCGCCAATCCGGGAGTCGGGCATTTTGTCAATGCACTGCTGTATGCACTGCTCTGCGCGCTGCTCTATGCCTTCTTGTCGAGGCTGCGCGCGTCCGGGGTCTCCGCGGCCGTGGCCGTGATTGCGACGCTGCTCTTCGCTGTGCACCCCATCCACACGGAGGTCGTTGCCAACATCAAGGGCAGGGACGAGATCCTCTGTCTCCTGTTTTTCGTCACGTCAATGCTGTTCCTGTGGGACTCCAACGAGATCCGGGAGGTCAGGCCGAGACGCTCGAAGACCGTGTTTGGCCTGGCACTGGTCGCCTTCGCCGGGTCACTGCTCTCCAAAGAGAGCGCTCTCGCGTTCGTGGCACTCGTTCCGCTGGTGCTGTACTTCTGCGTGAGGCAGCCAGTCCGACAGTTGCTGCTGCGATCGTTGCCGTTTGTCGGCGTGGCGCTGCTGTACGTTCTTTTCGCGGAGGCAGCGCTCCACACGCTGAGCAGCTACGGGCGCGAGCTTGGCATTGTCAACAATGCATTGGCGGCAGCGCCCACGTACCTGAGTCGGTTGTCAACCGCGACTCTCATCCTCGGGAAATATCTGGCGCTGCTGGTCTTCCCGCATCCGCTGGTGTGTGACTACTCGTACAACCAGATCCCGATTGTCGGCTTGGCCAATCCGGCAGTGTTGCTGTCTGTTGCGGCGCTTCTCGGCCTGGTTGCGTGGGGTGTCGTTGGTCTTCGTGGCAGAAGGATGACTGCATTCGGTGCACTGCTCTTCCTTGTGACGATCGCGCCGGCATCGAACATGCTGGTACTCATCGGCGCCACCATGGGCGAGAGGTTTCTCTTTGCGCCTTCGCTGGGCTTCTGTCTGGTGGTGGCGCTTCTTGGACACCGCTGGTATGCCGGGCATCCCCGCCTCAAGTCCTGGCTGGCGGTGGCAGGAACGATCGTGGCTGCGGTGCTGTGCGTCACGACCCTCACGCGCAATGCCGACTGGCGCGACAACCTCACGCTCTTCAGCCGCGACATCGTGCACTCACCCAACAGCGCATCGCTCAATGCATCGCTGGGCAACGCGCTCATCATCGGCGCACAAACGCAGTCCGACGGGTCCGCCCGAACGCGCACGCTTGAGCGCGCGTGTCAATCGCTGCAGCGCGCCGTGTCGATTCATCCCGCCTACTTCTACGCACACGGCAACCTGGGTCTGGCGTTTGACATGTTGGGGAGGTCGGACAGCGCCTTGGTGCACTTCCGCCGGTCTTACGAGCTCAACCCATCCGACGGCATTGCGCTCATGTATGCCGGCAACATCTACCTGAAGAATCGTGAGATCGACTCTGCGATCGCGGTTCTCCAGCGAGCGGTTTCCGTCGCACCGGGCAGCATCGATGCCCTGATGAGTCTGGGGGATGCGTATGCGCTATCGGGGGATTACGCGCGGGCATCGACCGCGTACGACGGGGTTCTGCAGGTCGATCCGGGCAACCAGGATGCGGCGGCTCGGTCCAGGTTGGTCAGGCTCGCTCGGGATGCCGGGGCTAGGCCCGCCGAGGAAGCGCCGAGGTAGTCACCGACACAGTGTTGATGAGGATGTCCGTTCCGCCACCTCAAGGGGTGGTCGGCGCAGCCCCAGTCGAGTCGGTCTTGATGAGGTACAGATCGCTCCCTCCAGCACCGAAGGAGGTCGTACTCCCCAGGATCGCATAGCCGCCATCTGGTGTCTCTACTACGGACACTGCATCGTCACTGCTGGCTCCTCCGAAGGTCTTCTCAGTAATTGCGTGTGCTGTTGCGTCAAGGAGCAAGAAACGAGCGTTGTCACCAGCGTTCCCAACCACGGCAACCCCCCCGGCGCTGTTCCGAATCACGTCACGCGCGCATCCATACCCGCCGTAGTTGAACATGGAACACCCCACAGAGTCACCTAACGAATCCAACGTCAAAGCGAACAAGACCGAACCCGATGGAGCCATACTCTGACTGCTGCCTACGATGAGCATCCGACCTTGCGACGAACGTGCCACACCGTAGCCCACGTCATAGTGGTACTGCTCAGATCCCCAGTACCTGCGCGTCCAGAGGGTGTCTCCTGATGCGCTGACATGAGCCGCAAAGACGCCGTTGCTCGAAAGGGATGCGTGCTCGGACGACCCCGCAACCCAGAGGCTGCGATCAGGGAGTTCCATGATCGTGTAGGCCAGATCCTCCTTGGCACTGCCAAACCTGGTGCTCCACAGACTGTCTCCGGTCGATGAGAATTTTGCGATGTAGCAGTCAAGTATCGATTCACCAGCGATAGCGAAGCCGCCATCGGCGGTGGGCGCAACTGAATGCCCCGTTGTGGTGTAGCCACCCGAGGGGCCAATTCCTTTTTGTCTGAATAATGTTCCTGATGTGTCAAATATGGCGTAGAATAGATACGTGCCAGCGGCAAGTCTGGATTCGCCACATACCACATAGTTCCCTGACTGTAGTCTGGCCAAGTCGTGAGCCATATAGCCATTCAGAGCATCTCCGATCTCTCTGGTCCAGATTGTGTCCCCAGTGGCATCGGTGCGAACAAGCATGATCGAGCGTGCTGAGGTGGAACCCTTCGTTCCTGCGAGAACATAGCCATGATTCGGTCCCAGCGCGATCCCGCAACCGTATTCGTCTTCTGGTGAGCCGTAAGCATGTTGGAATGGGGGTGGAGGTCTCCGCGTTGCTTCGATGGAATAGATCCTCTGTGTTGTGCCGTCGATCGCGGTGACGGCGACGTCGATATGGTTGCTTCCCGCAACGGGTAGGTGGACTGTGTCAACTTGGCCGCTCGCTACAAGCACGCCATTGATTGATACTGTGGCACCGGGTTGAGAGGGCACAGCTGTTACGAGAATGTAGCCAGGCAAATACGCTGTTTCGCAGGTGTAGGCAGAGATGTCCGCGCTAAAGACCGGAGTGAGCGTGCCGCTGTTGCCCACCATCGACAGCGCGCTCAGTCGGGCATCAGGGATCAACGTCGAGAACCGGGCGGTCGCGCTGGCTGCGCTGTCTTTGCCGTCTTTCACAACCACTTTCCATGAATATGTCGCGCCCCATGCTATGTGCGCCAACGAAATTGATGCCGCACCTGTGTCAGCGACCACTCGACGCATCGTGCTATCACTTCGAGCGCAGTATAGGTCGTAGCGAAGCCCGGGAACGTCTTGAGCGTCTCCGTCTCCGCCTGTCCAGACAAGCGCCGTTGGAACCGCAATCCCAACAGCACCGTTCTGGGGTGTGTTGAGGTCAACCGTGGGAACTAAGTTGATCTTGAAGCTTCTTGTCACGCTTGCTGCCCTCATCCGGCCGTCGTCAGCAACGACCTGCCAGAAGTATGTCACTCCCGCCGATAGTTGTGTGGAGCAAGTGAACGAAGTGTCGTGCACCTGGCCAATACTTTCCAATTGACCGCTGACCGTGCCAAAACTGACCTCATATGTCAATGAGTCACCGTCGGGGTCGGAGGCACTCCAGGACAGGGTGGGTGTGCGACGTACTCCCGTTGCGCCGTTGGTGGGCGATTTCAGGCTGATCGTCGGCGCGCGGTTCGAGTCAACTACGTGAATATTGATCCTCAGCGTCGTACTCTCCGCCGGTGTTCCGTCGTCTACGGCTCGAAACGTCACGCTGTCGTAGTACGCCGGACGCGTCCGCGTCGAGGTCGAGAAACCCGGTGCATATGTAAACACGCCGCTGGCCGTGTCAAACCCTCCAGTGCCTTTCCCATCGGTCCAGGGGGCGTTGAGAACCGGCGGGACAAAGCGAACCGCATCTCCCGTATTGTCGTCACGCCGAGTAATTGTGAATGCCAGCGTCTCACCTTCCTTCACTGATACCGTTTGGTCGTTTGCCACGCCCGCAATCGAAAGTGTTGGCGGCATGTTGACGGCGCCTACTCCAACAGCGACCGTTGTATAGGTTGTGTCAGTGCCGTCCGTGGCTCCAAAGACTACGCGATAGAGCCCTACATCTCCGAGCCGGGATGACCACGCAAACACAGTGTCCGTCAATGCGGCCGACTGAGCGCGGGGCAGGCCGCTGGAGTCGACGAAACACTTCACGTAATCGCCGTCGAGGTCGGTGGCGCGGACAATCGCGTGCAGGGAAGCGTTTTCGTCAATCGAGTAGCCCTGCTTGGGGCTGTTGGCCACGAACGCCGGCGAGCGGTTAGCATTTCGAATAGTCAAGCCGATGGCCAGGGTGTCGGCGATCTGCTCATCCGACACGCGGATGCGTACGCGGTAGTGGCCTGAGTCGGCGTACGACGCGGCGCACTCGTAGTACCCGGCGAACCGAATAGTGTCGCCCGCTGGACCTCCCGGCAGTGTTGAGAACACCAGTACTCCGCTACCCGTGTAGGCAACTGAATCGTCCAGTGATAGGTATAGAATCTGGTTTTCGTTGACAGTTGCGGATATGGAGTCATGATGCCAACTCAACGTCGGCGGTTTCGGAGAGTCGTGGACCGTAATCTGCAAGGAGTCGGTCCGCTTCGTGCTATTGTCAAGCCATGCCTCTGCGAATATCCACATGGTACCTGCGCATGGAAGAGTCAGTGCGCCGGCGATGGTGTCGTAGGTTTGGGCGGTCGAAACCACGGAGTCGAACGATGAACTGTTTGCGCAAGGCGATCCAACGCTTACCCGAAGACTGTCGACGCAGTAGCCGGGGTAGAGTGCGACCGCTACGAGCGCGACGTCGCCGACCTTGAGCCATGTAGTGTCGTTGACAGCAATCCACATCGCAAAGTCCAAGGCTGTTGCTCGGGTTGAGGGTGTCGGCGGCATGCAACGGAGAATGATCGAAGCGCCGACAGCGGCAAGGGCTACCGAGAGGGCAATGCGTAACTTCATTGTGCGTCCTTCGTTGTTTCTTGTGTATCCGAACCCTTGCACATGCTGTGGGTCACCGGACAAAATACCCGTTGGCACAGCCGCTTCGCCAACCTCGGAAGTGCACTTCTATGGCGCGATCCACGCTGATTCGCAACGCCCTCGATGCCAAGCCCACGATTCCCGACACGGCGGCGTCACAGCTCCCCGCCCGATAGAGTCGCCCGGGTCAAGACGCGATGCCCCTTGACTTACCCGTGTTCCCAGCATACTATTGGTGAGTGGATGGCCGCTGTCATGCGGTCGGCAGTTTCGTGCACAAGCCTGCGGGATTCCCATGAAGATCGAGACCTACCAAAAACGCGGCTACCAGATCATCCGCATCAACGAGGAGTGGGATGTCATCTCCGACCTGTCGGAGCTGCGGGATCTGGTGGTGGGGTATCTCGCTCGCGGGCGGAAATTTCTGGCGGTGAGCTTCAGCGACGCATCCTACATCTACAGTGGGGCGCTCAAGGTACTCATCAACTGCCATAAGCGGGTGGTGGAGCAGGAGGGGAGTCTGTCGATCATCGAGCCCAATCCCAAGCTGCTCAACGTGCTCGACGCACTCGCCATCAACCGCGTGATTCACATCTACGTGTCCGAAGACTTCCTGCCCGACAAGTCGTAGGATCCGCTCTGTCAAGACCCGCTTTGCACTCGGCGGGCAATCCATACGTTTCCTCTGCAGACCTGTGGTGAGACGGCCCGTCCGCAGCGCCCTGTCGGCTCGTGGAGAATCCTGGTTCCGGCTGGCCTCTGGCGCCTGTGCTGAGCGAAGTCGAAGCATCTGGACTCCGGCCTCTGCGCCTCCGGCGCCTCAGGGAGTTCTGCGCACTGGCGCCGTGACTGGCCGTGCAGGATCGCGGTAGGGTGCGGTGGGTGCTGCTCTGATCGACGGGGGTTGCTGGTTCTCGCCCTTGCCTTCTGCGACAATGGGGATCCAGATCTCGATCCCCGGGATGAGTTTCCCCAGGTCAAGGTGCTTGTTGTACTTCTTGAAAAGCCACAGCGGGATCTGCTCCTCCCCGTTGCAGATGTCCCACAGTGCCTCGCCGCGCTTGAGCGGGCGTGACCGGACTTCTGAGACACGGTACTGGCTGTAGAAGTCTTCCTCAAGCGCCATGTGGTACTCAAGGCGCGCGGCAACGAAGTGAGCGAAGCCGTACTTGCCGATGGGTACCATGAGCTTGCCGTTGATGCGGATGTCTGAGCCGCGCATGCCATTGAGGTCGCGGATGCGTTGCGTAGGGATGCCCATCCACTCCGAGTAGTGACCCATGGTTTCGTCAACCGACACGAAGATCCCGGCCATGTCGCCGGTGGCGGAGAGCGAGGCATCGAGGTTGTATACCTCGACATCGAAGTTGGGCGACACGGATGGGCGCGCGGTACTCGGCGAGTCGGGGAGCACGAGTGCCGGCTTCATGACCACCTCGCGCAGAGAGTCGGCAACCACCACCGGCCTGGCCACGGGCGGCTTGGGTGGTGGCGGCTTGACTGGCTCAGGCGTCACAGGTTTGCGCGCGGCAGAAGTGTCTACCACCGGCGGGGGTACCACCGCAACCTCGGTGATCTGCTGTTCCGCCTCCTCAATGGCTGCTGCAGGCGGTGTTGAGGCGGCAACCACCGCGACAACAGTAGCGGTTGCGGTTGGCACAGTGAGGACCTGCCCGGCGTAGATGCGGTCGCGTCGGTCGATGTTGTTTGCGGAAAGGAGTGCTTCCGCGGCTACGCCCAGCCTCGATGCGATGCCGTAGAGGTTGTCTCCGCGCTGCACCTTGTAGTACTTCTCACCCCGGGGTTCAGCAGCGGCAAGGGAGTCGGGCACCGCAGCCAGCGCCACCTGCACCGAGTCAACAACCTTGCCCGGAGGAAGACGCAGCCGGTATCCCGCGGGGATCTGGTGCTGGCTGGTGAACACCACCGGCCGCAGTGCGGGGTTGAGGTCCATGAGCACGTCCTGGGATACCCCCGTGTACTTTGACAGAACGCGAGGTGTCATGTAGCGATCCAGGGCGATCTCCGAGACGCGCAGCCGGGGCTCGTACTTCACAGTGCCGAAGTACGGCGTGGGGTTCTGCGCAATGGAGCTGGCTGCGAGGAAACACCCGTAGAAGTTCTTGGACGCAAACTGGAACGACCGGCTCTCGTGTTTGGCGATGATCGCGGCAATGTCGCGCGAACCCGTGGTGGCCACTGCGCGCTTCATGCCGTTGAGCCCGTGATTGTACGCGGTGATGGCCAGCGGCCACGCGCCAAGCTCGTCGTAGTTCTGTCGCAGGAGCTTTGCCGCGCCCACTGTGGCGACAAAGGGATCGCGGCGCTGGTCAACCAGGTAGCCCACGTCCATGAAGAGCTTGCCGGTGCCGCGCATGAACTGCCACAGCCCCGCCGCACCCACCTTCGAGTAGGCCTCGGTATTGAACGAAGACTCCACATGCGGAAGATATGCGATCCGTTCCGGAATGCCATACTGCGCAAAGATCGCGCGAATGGTGTCGATGTACCTGCCCGAGCGCTGAAGGCCCTGGAGAAACCGTTCCTTCTGTCCTTGTTGAAAGCGAACACGCTCGGGTGCTCCGCCCCAAGCATCGGGAGGGACCGAGGCGCGGAGGATCTCGGCTGCCCCGCGTTGCGCCGGCGTCCAGGTCGACTCGGGTTGGGTGACGACTGCCTGCACCAGCGCAACCACGGAGTCACGTTCCGCTGTCAGCATGGCTGAGCGTCGTTTGCCCGAGGGCTCGGACATGGTGACCTTCCGGTACACCACAGAGGGGTAGTCGCGGTCGTGAAGCAGACCTTCGCTCTCAGATACCTCGGTGTAGATGCGGGTCCAGAACGTCACATTCGGCTTGAGGATGTCGGGCAGCGGGAATATCGCGGAATCGGGCTGCTGCGCCGGGCTGAGTGCGCACAGAGCGACGAGCAACAACGCGACCGATGGCAGAGGAGTGTGGAGTTTCATGCGCGCTGAAAATACGACAGGGCCACGGGTGACGGTCCACCAGGGCTGCGGCAGGACCCGTTGGGTTCCGCCACGAGCACTCGGACGCGAACACATCCCGCGTTCGTGGTGAGGCTACCAGGCCACACAATCCTTACGCCAACAGCAGTCGAGCTGATCGCAGTAGTCGCCGGCAGTCTCGAAGCAGGGGAAGTTACCCTCGGTGGCCTGGATGGCGCGGATTGCTTCGCCTTTGCTCATGGTGGTAGCGTCGATCTTCAGCGCCTTTGCCCGTTTCTTGACATCCTCGATTTTCATGCGTGGTGCTCCTTTGGTTGCAGAGTGCACCGCCTGGCCTACGCCTGAGCGCGGCGAGGTGCTTCGACGTTGCGCCGGAGAAGAATCATACCATGCGCGCCTCGGACGGTCAAGAGGATCGATGTGCCCCCATCATCCGCCGGTCGACTGGCCGAACTGGACTTCGCGAAACTGCGCCGCAACGCGCGTTGCGTACGCGTCAACCCACTGATATCCCTTGCGCGGCGATCCGTCGTGATTCTCTTCGGTGGGCGACATGCACGCGGTCGAGATGTAGCGCGCTCCGTTGCGCTCGCCCTGCCAGTTGGCGTGGTAGTGACCCGAGAAGTACGCGAGCACGTTCTTCGTGTCAAGCACATCGAACAGCGGCGACACATCGGCAATGGGGAAGCGGGGAACGTCGGGGTGCAGGCAGGAGTGCGAGATCACAATGATCGGCATGCCCGCAGGAATGCGGGGGAGCGTGTGCTGAGCCCAGCGGATGGTCTCCTCGGGTACGGCAGCGCGTGCACCTGCGCCCGATGTTACGTCCAGAAACACCAAGGCCACGCCCTTCTGCTGGATGAGGTAGTTCCATCGCGACATGCCGAACACTGCGCGGAAGTTGGCCAGACCGGTCTGACCGTCGACGGTGTAATCGTGGTTGCCGGGCAGCACGTAGCAGGGCGTGCCTGCCAGGTGCAGCTTCGCGTTGCACGCACCAAGCAGCTCCAGCGACCCGCTGCTGGTGAGGTCTCCGGCGGCCACCACGAAGTCAGGCTTCGGCGACAGATCACGCCAGGCAGAGGTGACGCGGCCCAGCGCAGCGGCATCCTGCGGCGAGGTAATGTGCAGGTCGGCACAGAAGATGAAACTGAAGAGCGGCGCTTCGCCGCGTGCCGCGATCCCACCGCACGAGTCAAGACACAGCGTTGCCCCGCACGCCAGCGATGAGAGAAGGAGGTTTCGACGCGAGATCGCCCGGCCCGGCGCGCCGGTCGCCCCGGCATCTGCAGGGCGCCTACGCGACACTCGGGGCAGCAGGGCCTGCATCATCGGACGACAGCACCAGGCCGATGGTCTGGGAGAGGCGGGAGAGGTCGAAGGGCTTCTGCAGGAAGCCACCGCCTCCACGGGCAAGCAGCGCATTCGTTTGGTCGTCGGGAGGGTATCCGGAGGTGAGAACGAACTTGACATCGGGGTTGATCCCTCTGAGCGCGTGCAGCGTGTCGGCCCCCGACATGCCGGGCATCGACATGTCCAGTATCACCAGGTCGAATCCGCCCGGAGTCTTTCCGAAGAGGTCGAGTGCCAGTGCCCCGCTCTCGCACGAAGTCACGCCGTGGCCCAGGCTTGTGAGCAGATCCGAAGCCATGTCACGCAGCGCATCTTCGTCGTCAACAAGCAGGATTCGCGCGCCCTGCGTGGCTTCGCGGGCCGGAGCGGGGCTCTGCGCCGGCTCTCCGGGCAGCGCTTCCACAGGAAGATACATGGTGACCGCGGTTCCCTTTCCCTGCTGCGATTCGATCTCCACGTTTCCGTAGTGGCTGCGAATGGTTCCATACACACTGGCCAGGCCCAGTCCCGAACCGGATCCCGGCTCCTTGGTCGTGAAGAACGGTTCGAAGAGACGGCCCTTGGTTTCGGTCGACATGCCCACGCCCGTGTCCGCCACCGACACTTTGAGATAGGTTCCCGGCGCGAGCGGATCTCCGCCCTGTACCGGCGCCGGGGCGCTGAACGTGGTGTTCTCCACTGTAAGGGTCAGCGAGCCACCCTCAGGCATGGCGTCGCAGCCGTTGAGTGCCACGGCCAGCAGCGCGTCTTGCAGGCGCGAGCGGTCGCCCATCACTGTCTTGGCCGAGGCGCGGATATCCTCAGAAATGCAGATTCGTTTGTCCACGGAGTGCTTCAGCAGCTTGGCAACGTCGGCAACAGCACTCAGCATGTCCACCGGAGCAATGGTGGCCGATCCCCTGCGCGCAAAGGCAAGAAGCTTGGCCACCACGTCGGCCGCGCGCATCGATGCCTCGGTGATGCGGCCAACGTACTTCTCCAGAACGGGATTGTCGGAAGCGAAACGCAACCGGATCATCTCTGCGTACCCGGCAATGGCTCCAAGAATATTGTTGAAGTCGTGCGCTACGCCGCCGGCCAGTCTGCCCACGGCTTCCAGCTTCTGGGCTACCAGGAGTTTCTCCTCCATGGTGCGGCGTTCGGCTTCCGAGCGCTTGCGTGCCCTGATGTCGCGAACGACGATGAGTTCGGCCGAAGCGCCGTCGTAGTCGATGAGACCACCGCTGATCTCCACTGCGATGGACGAGCCGTCGCGATGCCGAATCGCACTCTCGTAGGATTGCGGGAGCTTCTCGCCCCCCATGCCCCGCTCGTAGGTGTCTACCACGCGCGCGGTCTGGCCGGCACAGAGATACACGGCGAATTCGGCGCCCACCACCTCATCAACGGTGTACCCGCACAGCGCTGCGAAATGCAGGTTGACAAAGAGCACTCTGTGGTTCTGCAGAATCACAATCCCCTCGCTGGCACGCTCCACCACGCATCGGTACTTGGCTTCGCTCTGTCGAAGCGCTGCCTCCGCATGCGTGATTCGGGAGAGCGCATCACTCAGGTCAGCCGACTTGCGCACCAGGCTGGCCTGCATCTTCTCGCGCACGTACTCCGAGAAGAACGCCACTATCGACACCGCGAAGTAGGATCCCAGCACGCGGAGCTTGAAGTGCAGGCCGTGGTCTTGCTGGTAGAGCCCGGGAACAAAGAGCACGGCTGCCAGCGCAGCCGTGAACAGCACAACCAGCGTGGCGCCGACCCGTATTCCAGCCAGGAAGAGCATGAGCAGCGGATATGTGTAGATCCAGAGATGGCCAGAGTTGTCGGGTCCGCCCGAAGCAACCAGATAGAGGAGGAACACCGCGAGGACGACCGACACGATTGAGGCGTTGGTCCTGTTATTGCGCGTTCTCTTGAGGTGGATCGAGGCTGCCAGCAGAATCGCCGCCAGCACGAAGTCGCCGGCTGCGATCGCGAGACTCCCGGCAATGGCGCTCAGGACCCCGAAGACCCCGAAAATGGCAATACCGAAGCCGAATACGAGTCGCGTGAGGATGAAGCGGCGGAGCACTTCCATGGAATGGGGATCGTCGCCAAGACGGCTCTGAGGTCCGCCCAGAAGCCAGGTACGGATGATGGTCGTCTTGTGGCGCGGCGTGTTCGGCTCTGGCATGGTGTTTTCCCGCGGAGGAGAGAATACGTCGGTACGTATTCGGTACGTATGATGGTACCATCGGACGGCCGCGAATTCAACCGGTGCGCACTGGTTCGGGCCGTCCTCACGGAGTGGTGGCCGGTGCTCGACGCGGTTGACTCTCATCCTGCGCCGGTGATACAATACATTGGCTGAGACTCACCCCGGACCCGCGCGGCTGCCTATGGTCACCGCTGTGGTTGCCCTGCGTTGGTTGGGATTCCCCGTTGCCGGGGTTGGCGCAATTCACCGGCAGTGCATGAGCGAGACGGTTCGGCAGAATGCGGAGTACTGCGACAAGGCTCTTTCTCTGGTTGACAAGATGGCCGAATGACGATTCCCTTCATCAGCATTCGCACTAAACTCATCCGGCTCACAACCCGCGCGTTGCTGGCCGCGACCGGGCTGTTTCTGCTGCTGTCAACGGCGCTGGCCGTCATCAATGCCCAGTACAGCTTCGCGCAGACCCGCACGGTGATCCACGAGAACCTGATCAGCAAGGGACGCACTCTGGCGGGCAACAACAGCCTGGCGTTGAGGAGCATGGCTGCCGACAACGCCTTTGTTGCCATTCGTGAACTGGTATCGTCTACACTGCGCAACGACCCGGACGTAGTGTACGGTATCTATATGGACGGAGAGCATCGCCCGTGGGTGTGGGCGTCCCGGTCCGACGCATCGGGCAGTGCCCAGAGCGGCGACGATCTCACCGATAGCTTGAGCCTGTGGGCGGGCTCAACGCGCGAGGTCTCCTTCCGTGAGACCGCGACCGACAGCATACGTTTGCTGGAGTTTGCAGCGCCCGTGGAGGCAGAGGGCGAACGGCTGGGAACCATCCGGTACGGCATCTCCACCGCCCCAATGAATCGGGCCATCTCCGAGGCCGTGTGGGGAAGTCTCCGACGTATCGGCTTGCACGTCATCATCTTCGTGATCTTCATGGGTGGCATATTCGAGTGGCAGGTGTGGGCGATGCGGCGTGAGGCCGATACCATCACACACCCGGTGATGGAACTGGCGACCGTGGCCAATGCCATCACCGCAGGCAACTACAACCTGGCAGTGTCCACCTCCACCAACGACGAGGTCGGCACCCTGGCGCGCAGCCTCGAGGCCATGCGTACCACGGTCAAGGGGTACACCGAGGATCTCGAAGGCAAGGTGGCCGAGCGTACCGAGAGACTCAACCAGACCATGGACGAGCTCAAACGCTCAAACACCGAACTCGAACAGTTCGCCTATGTTGCCTCGCACGACCTGCAGGAGCCGCTGCGCATGGTGGCCAGCTACCTGCAACTGGTGTCAAGGCGCTATGGCGATAGGATTGACAAAGACGGACACGAGTTCATCGCATTCGCCGTCGACGGCTCGGTGCGCATGCAGCAGCTTATCGACGATCTGCTCTCCTACTCCCGCGTGGGCACCAAGGGCAAGGCGTTTGTGCCCACGGCATGCGAAGGCGTGTATGCGAAGGCCACACGCAACCTGCAGATTGCCATCGAAGACCGCAACGCCAGTGTGACGCACGACGCTCTTCCCACGCTACCGGCCGACGAAGGGCAGTTGGTGCAGCTCTTGCAGAACCTGGTTGGCAATGCGCTCAAGTTCTGCAAAGACCGACCGCCCCGGGTGCATGTGTCGGCCGTCAAGAAGGGTGTGGAGTGGGAGTTCACGATTCGCGACAACGGCATCGGTATTCCCAAAGAGCAGTTTGACCGGGTGTTCCAGATCTTCCAGCGCCTTCACCCGCGCGAGGAGTACGAGGGCACGGGCATCGGTCTGGCAGTGTGCAAAAAGATTGTCGAGCGGCATGGGGGCCGCATCTGGCCGGAGTCGGAAGTCGGCGTGGGCACCACGTTCCACTTCACCATCCCCGAAGTCAGCGTGCAGACTCAGAAGGGGGTTTCATCATGAGTTCGAAGCGTCCATCGCCCGGGAACCGGCCCATCGATGTGCTTCTTGTCGAAGACAATCCGGGCGACGTGCGCCTTACCGCCGAGGCCCTGCGCGAAAGCGGCGCCGATGTGTGTCTGCATGTTGTTGACGACGGCGAAAAAGCGCTGGAGTTTCTTCGCCGATTGGGCGCCTATCGCGACGCCCCTCGCCCGCAGGTGGTGTTGCTCGATCTCAATCTTCCGCGCATGCACGGCAGGGCGGTGCTCGACTCGGTGAAGACCGATCCGCTGTTGCGCCGGATACCGGTTATTGTGGTAACGGGCGAACGGAGCCGCGAACAGGTTCTGGCCAGCTACGAGCACCACGCAAATGCGTTCGTGTCAAAGCCAACCGACTCGACAGAGTTCATGTCCATGGTCAAGACGTTCGAGGAATTCTGGCTCAACTCGGCGGTGTTGCCGGGGGAGTGAGAGGGAAGTGCGGAGTTCGGAGTGCGGAATGCCGCCCTGAGCCCTGTCGAAGGGTTGAGGATTTCCCCGACGAACACGTAGAGACGTTGCGCGCAACGTCTCCTCTGTCAGCGGCGCGGAGTGTGGGGAGCGCAGGGAGTGGCGTCGGGAGCAGGGCGGTCAACCAGCAGGCGAGCAGATGACGGGACGGGAGGTACACCATGGCACGGCAAAGGGACCTCGACGACACCGAGTCCATCAGGCTTGAGGGCATTGTGCACATCCTGCTGGTAGAGGACAATCCCGGCGACGCGCGCTTGACGCGTGAGGCGTTTCGCGATTGCGTGGAGACCATTCAACTTCACGTGGTGCGCGACGGCGAGGAAGCTCTCGACTTCCTGTATCAACGCAAGAAGCACGTCAACGCTCCAGCACCAAACATGGTACTGCTCGACATCAATCTGCCTGGAATGAACGGCCTTGAAGTTCTCGCCGAAATCAAGAAGGATTCCCTGCTCAAGCGGATCCCCGTGGTGATGCTCACCACATCGAAGGCCGACGAAGACATCACGCGCGCCTACGAGCTTCACGCAAATTGTTTCCTCACAAAACCGGTTGACCTGGAGAAATTCATGCAGACGGTACGGTCGCTTGAGGCATTCTGGTTCGGAATTGCCGAACTTCCCGGAGGACGCGCCCCCGGAACTGCACCGGGATAAGCATCGCACCGCCACCAGATGGACATGGCCATGAACGCTGACAGTGCGGACACCCCGACGGGCCGAGACGTGCGGGTTCT
>Ga0315284_10000671_pt1 | contig 46858 bp, 62 predicted proteins | sample YL17G09_16_MG_FD_203696 | JGI IMG/M metagenome (GOLD analysis project Ga0315284, IMG submission 203696) | Sediment microbial communities from Yellowstone Lake, YNP, Wyoming, USA - YL17G09_16 | ecosystem: Environmental > Aquatic > Freshwater > Lake > Sediment | place: USA: Wyoming | collected...
TTGTGAATTATTTTCTGACCCAAATATAGCCTCAACTATAGCATTATCTGCTGCGCAAGAACTTGCAAAAGATACAAATTGGGTCCAAAAAAATCCTCCAGCATTACCGCTAACTGATGGAAGCATACAGTGGACGTATTTAGATACGTCTAAAAATTTTGTTTGTTTAAGGTTTATGAAGGTTAAAGAAGCCAATAGCGGACCAATGGTTAATAATATGCCATCAAGATTTTCATTAAATGATTGTCATCAAAAAACACCATTACCTGTAGATCGTTCAATGGATCCAGCTGATCTTTCTTTGCCAGGCGGATTTGGTTATGATAATCATCCATTAACAATGGAAGATATAAAAAACACTCCTTGGGGAGTTAAGCCAACTACTGAGTTAACAGGGCATCAAAAAACCGCTCTTGTTACGGCAAGAATAAGAAAAATGCCAAATAATAAATGGAATCTATTTGGTAAAGCAGATTCTTTAAATCAAAAAGAAGTTTTATCTTTATTAGAAAAAAATAATAGTGCTCAAGAATTAGATGAATTGATAAGTATGGAATGTCTCGTTTTAGATATTATCTATTCTAATTTTATAACTTTAAAATCATAAGTTTAGAAAGTTTTAGCATTCTAATTCTGGCATCTCTTGCTTTTTTAGGAATACCTACATTTGTAATCTCTAATTGAGATGGTTTTGGCACGTTAGATATTTCTGTTGGAAGTTGTCTTTGTTCTAGTTCTCTAACTATATTTTTGATAGCTTCAGGATGAATTCCTTTATCTTCGAAATTTTCTTTAATGTTTCTAACAAATTTAGAACATTCGGTAGATAATTTCATTAATTCATATAAACTATAAACAAAATCAGTTTTAGATCTAAGACTTCTATTTAAAGTAATGATGTGGCTCAATGATACGTCATTAATAAATCCGGCCAGTTTTTTTGCCACTGAATAAATTTTATCAGGATGATGTTCAGTAGTTTGAACTAAGCTATGAATATTCATTAATAATTCTTTGAACATTTCTTTTTTTTCTTTGCTAGGAAAAAAATTACCTTCATTTAAAAAAGTCAGGTCTTCTAAGAATAAAAAATATAATTTTCTAATTTTTGGAACAAAATCTTCAGAAAAATCAGCCATTAACATTTTAAGTTCTGTAAATTTTTTTCCAGCTTCTTCTGGTAACAGGCTAGAAGATTCCGCTTGAGGGTTTATTGGATCCTCAGCGTATCTTAATAATAGTGTCCAAATTCTGCTTTTTGCCATTCTACATATTATGTAATAATATTACAATAAAATGCGATTGATTCATATTTCCGATAATCACGGTGCTTTTATACCATTTAAAGGCAAACATGATGCTATACTCCATACTGGAGATTTGTTTCCTGACTATCATAAAGTTAGACTAGGAATTCCCTCATTAAGCGCACAATTTCAATTAGATTGGTTAAGGCAAAATTATTTAAGATTTAAACAGTGGGTTGAAAATAAACCATTTTTATTTGTTTTAGGCAATCATGATTTTATTCATCCTGATATGCTTGTAGAAGAATTGGCTAAAGTTGATATTAAAGCAATATCTTTACATGATAAAATAGTAAATTTTGAAAGTGTTAATTTTTATGGGTTTCCTTATATCCCAGAAATTGATAAAATATGGAATTATGAGTGCGATATTCCAGAAATGCAAGAAAAAGTTAATTCTATGGTAGAAATACTAAACAAGCGTTATGTCGATGTCTTGGCTTGCCATTGCCCTCCTGCGGGCATTTTATCTGGTGTATATGGTAACACGTCCCTTGCAACCGCCATAAGTTATAAGATTAAGCCAGAGATGATGCCATTAAACGTATGTTTTGGTCATGTACATACAGATCATGGATTGACAAATGTTAATGGAACGCTATATTCTAATGCCGCAACGACTTTTCACGTAATTGCCGTATAATTGAAAGAATTGAGTTATGAAGATCAAACCTAAAGATGTGCAAGTAAATTTACCAATTGTATTAATGTTTGATGATGAAGATGAGGCTGCAACTTTTGCTTCTAATATCAATACTTTACTCCATGGTAAGTCAAAAGTTAAGAACGAAATTCTTGGAATGCTTGATGATAAATATGTTTCTTTATTTTATCTTCAAAGAAACATCGAATCTCAATATCTAAGAGATGAGTTTATGAACCTTATTCTTAAAGAAGAATTTGTTTAATTATCAATATTTGGACATGTTTTAGTCCAAATGAATAAGAATTCCAATATATTAAGGTTAGCCTCTAAATTTGAAAGTCTAGCTTTAGATGCATTTGCAAGTGATTGGTGGAGATTATCTGATCCTGAAGAAAAAGATCTTTTAAATCAAGAATATGATTTTGGTGGCGGATTAAAATTTAGAGCAAAAGATATCCCAGAACTTACAAAACAAGTAGAAGTTCCAGCAGGTCCTCAAGAACATCATCCAGAAAAAAATCAATTACTTCATACAAATTTGGTTTTTGAACAAGCAAAAAAACTATCTGATGACCCAATGGTATGGTTTTCTGCTTTACTTCATGATCTTGGGAAAGCTTATACTGATAAAACAATTTGGCCAAAACAACATGGTCATGAAGAAATTGGCGTTCCTTATGTTGAACGTGTTAGTAATATGCTTGGTGTTCCAGAAAATTGGAAACATTTCGCCATGTTAGTCGCTGAACATCATCTAAAATGTCATAGAGCAAAAGAATTAACTCCAAAAAGTTTAAAAAAATTATTTGAATCATTTAATAGTGATAAAGAATTATTTAACTCTTACTTGACAAGCTGTGAGGCAGATGCTAAAGGTAGGATGGGAAAACATCTTGATCCTTATGAGCAAAAAAGTTATTTGGCTCAAAAAATAGATCAAGGGTTTGAAGAAAAGAAAACTGCGCCATCTACATTAGCTATATCAGGAAAAGATCTAATAGAAAAATTAGGATTAAAACCAGGGCAAGAATTAGGTAAAATTCTTAAAACCATAAAAGAAATGGTTGATTCAGACCCAATGTTAAATGATCGTGAAATTCTATTAGAAATTGCTCGTAATTTATTGATTAAATAAGAAAGTTATTTTAATGAAACATTTTATATTCTATTGCCGTGGAATGTCTAATTCATCCATGAGAAGCCATTTAGATTTAAGTTGGAAATCATTGCCAGCCAAATTTACATTAGCTGATGTTAAGCAAGGCATGTTTTCGCAATCTATAAATAAAAGGCTTTTAGCTGCCAAAAAGCATGGTACAAAAATAATAGTGCGAAGGTATTGTGGTTTGCCGATATTTATCAAACTTATTGATAAAGATGATCTTAAAGCTGATGCAGATAAAAGAAAAATCTCTATTAGAAATTTAAAAAAGAAATTGAAATTATTATCAAAATCTAATGATATTGCCATCTATTTAAGATATTTAGCAAAATTTGGTAAAGCCTCAAGAGATTATAGTTTATTATCAGCTTGCGCATGTATTAATGTTGTGAGAAAAAAATTATGATTAAAAAATTATCAGATCATATTAAAGAGATTAATGATTTTAAAAAACAGTGTCAGGCTGTTTTCATTTTTAAATCTTATGAGCCAAGAAATTTAAGAATTGTAATTGAAGGAATTACAGATTATACAATAAAAGAATTTTATATTAGACTTAGTTGTTTAACTAAAAGTCACGTATCTTCAAGTCAATATAAAATTATTAAAAAATATCTTGATGCAGAATTTGAATTGTTTTATGCAAAACAAGATCTTATAAAACTATTAACTAATGAGTTAAATTAAAAATGATTATCGCCTTCACAGGTCATCGTAGTAATAAAATAGGCGGTTATAATTTGCCAAATCCAACTTATATAAAAATTTGTCAAGAATTAGAAAAACATCTTTTAGAACTTAAACCTGAAAAATGTATATCTGGTATGGCATTGGGATGGGATCAATATTCTGCCAATGTATGTATTAAGCTAGGAATTCCATTTGATGCTTATATACCGTTTTTAGGTCAGGAAAAAGCTTGGCCACAAAAATCTCAAACAACTTATCATAAATTACTTGCTAAAGCTGCAAATCAAATAATTGTATGCGCTGGCGGCTATGCTGCTTATAAAATGCAAGTTAGAAATGAAGCGATGTGTAATAATTGTGATATTTTAATTGCTTGTTTTGATGGAACTAATGGCGGCACCGCTAATTGTATAAATTATGCCAAGTCCAAAAATAAAAAAATAATTTTTATCAATCCACGCCTGGACATGTAATTTCCCCGAATTATTATAAATATATGGAAGACTTGATTTTATCAAAAAATGAAAAACAGATTTTTAATCTTTTAAGTTTTATATCCCAAAATCATATTCAATATGAATATCGCGTAGAAGAACCTAGACCAAATATTTTTAAAACCTCTAATTATAGTCTCACATCTTTATGGTCAGACAATAGAGAGAAACATCATCTAACTATAGATTTTAATAATAAAAATATAACAGTTTATGCTTATGATGAAAGTCGTCACAATGGTGATCATTATAATGATCATTCTTATGATATTTCTTGGAATAAATTAAATGAAATTTTGCCATCAGTAAAACATATCGCATCAATTGCTGTTGAGCATCATCTTAAAAATGCCGCCGAAAAACAATTTAAAGAAGCAGTTTCATTAAAACTTAATGATATTATTAATAAATAATATTGGTTATAAAATGTATATTCCATTTATTTTTGAAACATCTGTAAAGCCAGATAATAATACGCTAGTTAATAAAACAATTATTAAAGTTGTAGATTTTAATAATATTGCAAACAATTACGCAATAATTAATAAATTGCGCAAACTTACTTTGCATAATAGATCTGGAATGAATTATGAATTGGATAATTTATTAAATTTATCAAAAATAAAAGAAGTTAATTGTAAAGTTATTTTATCTTATATTAATGATGAATTAGTTGGTTGGGCATTATTATCTCTTGAACCAAGTAATGTAATTTATTCTGTTATGGATTATTATAAATCATATAATTCTGGTTATGGAGCATTATTCCAAATATTTATTCATCCAGATCATAGAAAAAAAGGAATTGGATCAGAAATAATAAAAGTTGCTAAACGTAAAGTAAATAATAAAAATATGTGCATTTGTCCTTGGGATTCAAAAAGTTATTCTTTTTTTGCTAAATTTAATAATTTTTCTCTTAAAGAAATGCGGTTTAGGTCTCCAAAAGCAAAATACTAATAATATGATATATAAAGATAGTTATGGTGCTGTGTCGTAATGCAGCCGAGCATCGTTTAGACCGATGTGTCCGAAAGGACGTGCAGGTTCAATCCCTGTCAGCACCACCAGGTATTTCCTTATAAAAGCTCATATCAACTTGATATAATATGGTGGGCGTAGTGTAGTGGTATCTGCACGTTTGGTTGTGATCCAAAAAGTGGGAGTTCGATCCTCCTCGCTCACCCCAAGAAAATTATTTGTTCTTTAAAGCTAATGAAAGCATCTTTGCTATTTTCATAGAAGCTTCTAATTCTGGTTGTTCACCATATATTTCTTCTTCTTTAATAGAATTATGCATATCATTAATAATTCTATTAAGATGCTTTATAAGGTCAACTTTAGTTTCATCAGGTAATGTTACGCTATTTGAAATATATTCCTTATTTAAAATAAGTTCTTCCATTCTGCGCTTAATAATATCTGACGTTGATGAATACTCATTAGCTGGTTTTAAAGCTGGATCTAATTCACTAAAAGAAGCATCTTTTTCAAATTTTGAAGCTAAAGATAATATTTCATTTATATTAAGTGACATAACAAAAAACCTCTTAAAGTCTGGATTGTAAATATTATGCAATTAAATTGACATACAATTAATTTTATATTAATAAGTTGATATATAAGAACTACATATGGCCCCTTCGTCTAGCGGCTCTGGATAGCTGACTTTCAATCAGCAGGTGGCGAGATCGACACTCCCAGGGGTCACCAATTATTCAATACATGATATATTATCATTTATGAAATTAAAAATTATATCTGATGGAACAAATGCTGGAACCAAATTAATTAATGAAGATACTGGTGAATCAGTTGAATTTGTTCAAAAAATAAGTTGGGAAGTAAGCGCTAAAGATTTTACATGTAAAGCTATTGTAGATTTTATTAATATTCCAGTTGAAATTACTTCAAAAACTGAAGTGCAATTACACTCGTGGGATCCTAAAACTAGAGTAATCTCTCATTCAAAAACTTTTGAAAAAGAAATTAAAATTTTAGGCGAAAGAAAAGGTAAAGCTTTCTCACCATTTGTTACTATTAGAGATGTAGAGACTAATGAATTAGTTGGAGCAATTCAAGAATTAAAATGGGAAGCGACCCCAGATGGAACAAAAGCTATAATTAAAAAACTAAAGTTTGGTAAAAGTGATTGGTAATAAATAAGTATTTAATATAATGGTCCCATCGTCTACTAGCTAGGACATTTGGTTCTCAACTAAAGAAAAGCGGAGCATAACCGCTTGGGACTGCAAAGTAAAATATATGCCTCATGTAAGGGACTTACTCGCGAGACTTCTAATCTTGTAAAAACCGTTCGACTCGGTTATGAGGCACCAGCCAAGATGCCTTCGGCATGGGATATGCAGAAATCGCTACGAACGATTTCCATTTTGTTCGACTCAAAACGAAGGCACCAAATTATTTGTCTCATCAGATGGATTTCTGCAGCGAGTTTCCTAAACCTGCTTAAAAAGTTCGATTCTTTTATGAGACGCTAGTTACTGTTATATATGTCCTTGTACATATTACAAGGAGTATAACTATGATTGATTTAGGTCCGTTAAATAACGAAAATTTAAATAAATTAATAAATTTGCTGTCTTCTGCCTTATCTAGTAAAGGTAAAGAGAAGAAAAACGATGAGCATGGCAACATAGTTTATATTGATGTGAATATTTATTCAAAAGAAGTATTAGCTAACTTTTTACAATTATCATTAAGTAATTTTAATCAAGTTCCCAAATTTACTAATTTTACATTTGATAATGATAAATTTGTAGAAACTTTTAAAGAAATATTAGTTAGTGGGGCAATTCTTTATGCATTATCATCACAAGCTCTTATTGAAAGAGGAAGAGAATTTTCTGTTTCTGTTGAAAATGGTGGAGTAAATTTTATTCAGCCATCTCTTGCTGAAATGTTAAATACTCAACATGAAAGATCGCTATATCATCACTATGATAAATTAAAAATGATTAAAAATGACTTTAAATTTGATAGCTAATTTTTAAATTATTAAAATAATTTAAAAGCCCCTTAAATGAGGCTTTTGCATTTCAGAAGGAAAATAATTTTTTGTTAAAAGGATATAATATATGATACCAGATTTTGTAACAAGAGAAGATTTAAATCGTTGGAATAAAAATATTGATGAAGATCCTTATTTAGATCCAAAACTTGCTGAAGATGCTACTATAAGAGAAATTTGTTTGGCTGGACATTGGTTATTAGAAGAGCTTGATAAATTAGGGTGTTCAGATTCTATTGAAGTTACTCTTCAATATTTGGGAGGCAAACTTTCATTTGGAAGAGATCCATGGATAGCTCATGAATTTATTTTAAATTCATTTAAAAACAATTTAATTGTATTTGAGAATATTATTTATAATTAATAAATTGTTAATAGTTTTTAAATTATATTTATAAAATTGCAACTATTGACGACAATTAGCGAAGATTTACTATTAACCATTATTGGAGGATTTTTATGGTACAACAGCAAGAAATGAGTGTTTCAGATTTTAATCTTGAAAAGTTAACAACCAAAGAATTAGAGGAAAACGTAGAAGCTACAATTAATGTAGGCGGAAATCTTGCAGTATTTGGTAGGAGAGGCTCAGGTAAAACAGAGATTGGAAAGCAAAAAATTAAAGCTTCTAAAATGATAGAAGTTTATTTGAATCTTTCAGTTTTGGAAAGAGTAGACCTTGGCGGATATCCAAATATCATGTCTCAAGATCCAGATAGAAAATTTGTAGATTTTTTACTTCCATCATTTTATCAACAAATGATCGAGGGAGATACAAAAGTTGTGGCACTCTTAGACGAAGTTGATAAAGCAGACCCTAGTTTGTGCGCGCCATTACTTGAGTTTACTCAATTAAGATCAATTAATGGTCGTAGATTAAAGAATTTGCATGCGGTTATTATGACCGGAAATCTTATTTCCGAAGGTGGAAATCGTCCTAGCTTGCCTCTATTGGATAGGGCAGAAAAATATTTAGTAGAAGCTGATTCGTTTTCTTGGCTAACTTGGGCTGGGCGTGATGGTAGAATTCATCCATCTATTACTGCGTATATTAATGATAATCCAAATAATTTATTTGGATCTGTTGATCCTCAAAATCGTTATGGAGATCCATCTCCTCGTAGCTGGACAAATGCTTCTGGTTTACTTTGGGAAGGTGAAAAATTTGGGTGGTCAACTAGTCTTTTAATGAAGAAGGTTTGTGGTTGTGTTGGTAAATCCGTTGGAAGTGATTATTCTAATTACTATACTCATTATCAAGTTCTTTTACCAATGGTAAATGCTGTTTATGAAGGACGAGACATATCAAAAGATTATAAAAAATTAACACCATCTGAGCAATTAATTTGCTGTATGATTGTTTGTGCCAGAATGGCAACTCAATTGGATGAAAATGTTAAAGGGCAAATTCCACCAACTGCTAAACATGTTGGTAAGTTTTTGCAAAATGTTACATTTGAAAATGTTCTAGTTGCAGTAAGAAGTCAAATTCAATTGTCAAGAATTGTTAATTTCAATTTGGATGAACACCCTGATTGGGCGCCAGTATTGCCTGCTGTTAGTAAGAAGATTACTGAAGAAACAAAAAGATAAATTATTTGCTTTTTATTAGTTTAGTATAATTTGGTATATATAAGGATACAATGAAATTCTCCCGCGTAATTGGAAAAATTGATCCAGCAATTGTTGCTAAGGCTGAAAGATCGTTACATGCTGTAACTTTAGAGCTAGGTCTTAGATATAATAATGATTTTATTGGAAATAATATTGGAGGAGATCCTTTAATATTTTCTCTAATATATCCAATTGAACATGTTGCTACTCCTAATATTAAAACGGCAGCAACAGATGGAAAAAGATATTATTGGAATCCTAAATTTATAAATAGACTTTCCCCAATTGGTTTAAGGATTGTTTGTTGTCATGAAGCATTGCATGCCATTTACATGCATCCTCAACGTAGAGGATCAAGAATGCCTAAACTATGGAATATTGCTGTTGATTTTATAGTTAATGGTTTAATAATGGAAGATTTTAAAGCTAGAAAACTAGATCCTAATTTGTATTTTACAAAATATCTTGGTAAATATATGACGTTAGAGCAATATGCTCAAATGTTAAAAAATCCATTTGCGCCAATAAAAGGCTTTGAAGAGATTGATTCTATAGCAGAAAAAGGACCTCCTGTTAATTTACCAAAACCAAATTCTGAAGAGCCTTTAACGCCAGAACAAGAAGAAGAAATTGAAAAGCATTTAGATAAAATTTCTTTTTTCTATGCCGATCCTAATATTCCAGAAGAAATGAAGCGTCCAGAAAAGATATATGATTATCTTTATAGTATGTTACCAAAATGCCCTGCATGTGGTAAAGTAGGGCGTTATAAGTTGCCTAAAAATAAGAAAAAGAATAAAGATAAGAATAAAGATAAGGATAAAAACAAAGGCAAAGGAAGTGGTGGTGATCAGCCTTCTGAGGAAAAATCTGACCAAAGTTCTGGAGATGATGGCAAATGTGATCATTCATCTGGATCTGGTGACAAGTGCGATCATAAAGGTTGTGATGAGTGTGGCGACGGAATGGATATTTTTGATTTCGGAGGAACGCTTGATGATCATATAGATACAGAAGAAACAGAAGAGGCTCTTGGTAAAAGAATGTCTGATGCTGTAGAGGCTGCTAAGAGAATGGCAGGTTATGTTCCTGGTTCTCTGGAAGATGAATTGGGCAAATTAACAGCTGCAAAAATAACGTGGCAAGATATAATTCGTTCAAGAGTATTGAAAGCGAGAGCGGGTAATGGTCGTAATGATTGGACTAGGTTTCGTTCTCGCCCAATGTTTTGTGGGTTAATGGTTCCTAAGCGTAAAAATTATACTGCTAATTTTATTTGCTTATTGGATACTAGCGGCTCTATGAGTAAAGAAGATATGGCATTTGGAATATCACAACTTCAATCTTTAGATGAAAGATCTGAAGGCGTTGTTGTAAGCGCTGATGCAGAAATCTACTGGGCAGATGCTATTAAAATTAAAAATTGTAAAGCTGAAGAATTAAGTAAAATTAAGCCTAAAGGACGTGGAGGCACCATTTGGGCAAACTTCTTCGATGAATATGAAAAATATTTTGGGAAATCAGATTTTCTAATTATTATTAGCGATATGTATTTAATGGATACTGATATCGCAAATATGAAAGATCCAGGAATAGATGTTTTTTGGTTATGTACTAGCGATAATGATAAGTTTAAGCCACCTTTTGGAAAACTTTTAAATCTTAAAAATTAATACCAATAATTAGGCATTCTCTCGGGGATAGTTTTCCCCGAGGAGATTAAAATGGAAAAAATATGTTTAAATTGTGGTAAGTCTTGTGATAGGCTGCGAAAAACTTTTTGTGATAATTGCTATACAAAATATAGGGTTTTTGGAAACCCAAATTATAGCAGGGCGGCATTTCCAAAATCTCTTACAGACCAACAACATAGTTTAATTATTGGGTCAATGTTAGGAGATGGGCATCTTCGTAAAGAAGAAAATAATCATAATGCAGCTTTAAATATTGAAAGATCTCAAAAAGATTATCAATATTTAGAGTGGGAAGCTAATATTATTAATAATATGTTAACTAAAGCTGGCGTTACAAAACGAGATAGATATGATGAAAGAACTAATAAAATTTACCATTCGTGCTCTTTTATTACTCGATCATTAATTGTATTAAATTCATTTCATAATGAATGGTATATTAATAAAATAAAAGTTGTACCAAATAATCTTCGTTTAAATTCTGAAATAATTGCTATTTGGTTTTGTGACGATGGTTGGATAGATACCTCCTCATCTATTAATAGATTTGAAATTGGACTTGCTACCAATTCTTTTTCTAAAGATGAAGTATATTTTTTGCAATCATTGCTAAATGATAGATATAATGAGTATTTTACTGTTAGTTGCCGTACAGATACTGAAAAAAATCAATACGTAATACATGGGTCAGACTCAGCTAGCAGAGCGCTAATTTCTGACATTGATTCTGTTTTTCCTGAAGGAATGCAAAGAAAAAGATTATGGGACAATCCAGATACTTGCTTTTACCATAATGCTCCAATTAAACGAAAAAGCCACTATATATCTTCAAATGAACGAAAAAGCAAAGTAGATAGTTTTATTAATTCTCATTCGGAATTTTATTTGACAGAGCTTGCAGAATATCTTGAATGGAGTTTTACTAGAAAAAATGGTAAAACAGAATGGGACACTCAAAATGTTAAAAGATATCTTAAATATTATATAAATAATAATATTTTAATAGAAGACCCTTATAAAAATAACTATAAAAAAGGCATTAAATATAGAAAAATATAGAGGTTAATATGGATATTGTTGGATTTATTTTATTATCAATTCTTCTTACAGTGGCATTATTTTTTAATTTATCAAAAAGAGCAGACGATTAATTTACAATTATATTTTATAAATTGCGCGGTCTTGACTGGTAATTTATAAAATATATGTTGTAATGGACGGTTGCGGCGTGTTTATTTTTAATTCAAAAGAAAGGCGGTAACAGGTTTAAATGAAACTAAGTGATATTCATCCAAACGTAGAACGATCTGGATTGTTGGATGAGCAATTTTTCTCTATTCAAGATACAGGAATGATATTCGACATTCTTCGAAATAAGATGTATTCGAATCCTATCTTGGCAATTTGTCGTGAAATTACTTGTAATGCACGCGATGCTCATCGTGAAGTTGGAAAGCCTGAAGAACCAATTATAGTTAGCTTGCCAAATTCTCTTGAATCATGTTTTAAAGTTAAAGATTTTGGATTGGGCATTAGTCCAGATAGAATGTCTAATATTTTTATTAAGTATACTGCCAGTACAAAAAGAGATGATAATCTTCAAACGGGCGGGTTTGGGCTTGGAGCGAAAACTCCATTTTCATATAGTGATACCTTCAGCATTGTAACCATCCATAATGGTATTAAGTATAATTACACTGCCTATATTGATGAGACCAAAGTTGGTAAATTGACTCAAATGTCAAAAGTAAATACTGACGAAAAAGATGGTACAGAAATTATAATTCCAGTAAAGCCAGCAGATTTTAATTATTTTCGTGATAATACAATATCTGCTACTAGTCATTGGACAGTTAAACCAATACTAAAAGGCGCTGGCGGTAATGTTATTTATCCCGAATATAAATCAATTGTTAGTGGAAATGACTGGGCAATTATTTATAAAAACAAAAATGATTGGCAGAGATATGTTAAAGCGATTATTGATGGAATTGAATATCCCCTAAGTGTTGATCAGTTGAGAACTTATGTAGATGGCAAATTCATTGATTCTTTGAATGGCAGCTTGCATCTTCAATTTAATATAGGAGAACTTTCTCTCTCTGCAAATAGAGAACAAATTTATTTTGATGACGCCACAAAAGATAAAATCAAAAATAAAATTGGAAAAGTTTACGCTGAAGTTAAAGCTATTGTGGCTGATAAGCTTGCTCAATTCAAATCTTATTGGGAAGCAAATATTTTTTACAGACAGGAATTGTCATCAATATTTGCTGATTTTGCCCATCTTGGAACTCTTAAATGGAATGGGTTGCCACTAATTGCCGGATATCAACATGTAAATTGTGCTGTTTTTAATTTTAAAAAGGGTTTCTTTTCTAGAAAAAATGGCAATGATCCAAACAAAATTACTCGTGCCAGACGCCAAGAGATTCATTTTGAAAACGATTCAATGTTGGTTATTAATGATCTTGATATGGCAGATGTAACGCCAAAACATGTAAAAGATATTTTTACACAAAATCCAACAATCAAGACTGTACAGCTTGTTTGTCCAAATGATACCTGTACAGAAGATCATCTAAATAAAACTTACCACCTGGATAAAATGGATCCAGTAAGACTGTCATCCTTTACTAAGGCGTCAAAAAGACGATCTGCTGCTGGTAGCAGGCTATTACTTTTTAAGTTTGATGGTGGTGATTTTAAACTTTCATCTCATGCAGCATTTGATGATGATACAAATAAAAAAGTAATTTGTCGTGTTAGAAAGCGTGAAGGTCAAGATTCTAGATATCTTATTTATGGAAAAAATGAATTGTATTTTTCAACTGTAGCTAAGATTGCTGTCAAATTTCAAGATTATTCTTTTTATGGAGTAAATGAAAATGTTCCTCAAGATAGAGTTAATGAGGAATTTGGAGATGATTTGTTGTTTGATAAATTTGCTGAAGAAAACATTCTTAACACTGAAAAAGAAGAATTTGTTAAAATAAAGTTTATGGATCAGCAAAGACAAAATATGGATCATAGATGGTCAAATTGGTTGAACCCATTGAAATCTAAAATAAAAGATCCTAATTCTTTATTTTTAAAAATGATTGATCTTAGTATAAGTGCGAATGAAATAAATGCGCCAATAGATCTTATTATTTATGAGCTTGTAAATGGTGCATTGCTGCCAAAAGATTTGGCAGATTTTGGAAAAAATAATCCAGAGCTTAATATTAACGAACTAAATAAAAAATGTTATGATAAATATCCAGTATTGAAAATACTTGGATCGTATTTGGATGAAAATAAAATTCCAATACTTGCAGATTATATTAATTTGATAGATATACAATAACTGTATGGATAAACAATAAGGAGAATAAAATTATGTCTAAAATAAACTGGCTGATTACCGATAACAACATTACCGTTCATTATGACGGACAAACGCATATTGTACCACGTACAGATGCTTTGGCAGATAAACTTATTTCTGCCATGAAAGAAAAGCGTCTGGATGAGATTCCAAATTTAGTTTCTGCTGCAAAAAGAGTTGAATCTTTTTCAAAAGGTAATTTTTTAGTTAAAGATGGGGAGGTTATGGTAAATGGATCTCCAGCACCAAGAGTTCTTTCAGATAAGATTGTAAAATTTGCTAATGAAGGGTTGCCATATGAGCCTCTTCTTAAATTTGCTGAAAGATTGCAGCATAATCCTTCATATCGTGCAGTGAATGAACTATATCAATTTCTTGAGAAGAATGATCATCCTATAACTGAAAATGGTCATTTCATTGCTTACAAGAAAGTAAAAGATGATTTTAAAGATGTTCACTCTGGAACATTTGACAATTCTCCAGGAAACATTGTTCAAGTTCCTCGCAATCAAGTTGATGAAGATTGTACTAGAACATGCTCAAATGGGTTGCACGCGGCAAATTTTGCATACGCTATGAATTTTTATGGCGGCGGCAAAATGCTTGAAGTAGAGGTAGATCCAGCAGATGTTGTGGCGATACCTACAGATTACGACCAGGCAAAAATGCGCGTTTCTAGATATAAGGTACTAGGAGTAGTAGATAAAGAAGTCTCTACACCACTACGTGTAGTTGATTCTACTTGGCGATCTAATCCAAACGATTTGGAAGATAAAGAAGAATATTGTGATGCGTGCGACACTCATCATAACCTTTCTGATTTTTGTGATGAAGAAGATGAAGACGATCAGGATGAGGATGAATATCCTTGGGAAGATGAAGTTTAATAATTTTATTTATTAAATATGGAGCCCACAGTTTCGTTATAGATACTGTGGGCTTTATGTTTTTGGAGATTAAATGACAAATATCGCAGTACTTGGTTCAGGTTTTGGTGATGAGGGTAAGGGAGCAATTACTCATTCTTTTTCAAAAGATTATGATTGGATAGTTCGCTTTTCTGGAGGCGCGAATGCGGGGCATACTATTTATAGAGATAGCGTGAAATATGTGCATAATTTATTGCCATCATTTGATTGGCGTTCTTCAAAACCAAAAGCTTTTCTTGGTTCCGGTATGGTTATTGATCTTGAACAATTATATTTGGAAATTACTAAATTATATGCTATAAATCTTAATTTCCCATCTAGGGTATATGTTGACCCTGATGCATTTATTGTTTTGCCAGAGCATAAAGAAGAAGATAAAAATCTTAATAAGCATATAGGATCTACTAATCGTGGTATTGGTCCAGCTTATAAATCTAAGATTGCTAGATGTGGAGTAAGAATTAGAGATGTTATGGACGGCGCAACTCAAAATCGTCATTTAGTAGAAGAAATGAAAAAACTAGGAGTCCATTTTAATGGCGTTCTAGAGTTATATAATCAAATGTCTAATGATAGTATTCTTTTTGAAGGTGCGCAAGGAATCATGCTTGACATCAATCATGGTACTTATCCTTATGTAAGTTGCGGAGATGCAACAGTTGCTGGTATTTATGCTGCGGGATTTAGTTTTGCCCCGCCCCAAAAAGTATATGGTGTTGCTAAAGCATATTCAACTAAAGTTGGTGAGGGTCCATTTCCAACAGAAATTTATGGAGATGAAGCGAATGCATTACGTGAACGTGGGCATGAATATGGTGCAACTACCGGAAGACCACGCCGAGTTGGTTGGTTAGATTTGCCCGCGCTGAAATATGCGTGTGATAAGGGCGGCGTTACTAATTTGATTATTACAAAATTTGATATTCTTAATGGGATGAAAGAGGTGCCAGTTTGCACGTCTTATAAAAAAGATCCCGTTTGCTCTGCTGATTTTTTTACTACTGAACCAAATTATTCTAAAATTATTGGATGGCAAGATGCTGCCAATAAAGAGCAATTAAAACCTTTTATAAATAAAATTGAAAATTATACAGAAAGAAAAGTTAATTTTATTTCTTGTGGCATTGGTCCAAACGATATAATGCAGTGGTGATATAATATAATTATGAAGGATATGATTGATAATTTAAATCCTAAATTTCGCCATTTAGTAGATTTACTTTTATTTACTGATCGTCAAGATATTAATTTTGATGAGTTTAAAGATTTGTATTTTGAAAATACAAATAACAGTAAATATTTGATTTATATTTTAAATCGTTCTATGGCTATCTATTGGTATAGTGGTTTAAATGTTTGGAAATATAGATTTAAAATTCTTTTAAAATTAGGCTCTCCACATATTTCAAATTATATTGAAGAGAATTGTTTTAAAAATGCTACAAAAATTTTCAAAAGTCAAAGAACATTAATTCTTAATTTCAATATTGAAATTGATCAATATTTTGGTTATTTATTTGCTAGACATGAATTGAAACTTCCAATAAATAATGTTCGTCATCATTTGGCTAAAAATTTAGTAAATTTGCCACCTGATGATATTAAAAATTTATTAGGACTAATAATACCTAATTTTTTTAAATCTGGCGATCATCTTGCTAAATTTTTAGTACGCAAATTTCGTAAGAATCCTTATATATCTATTGTTTATGTTTTGTTTAAACAAGATATGTTATCTTCTAAAGAGTTTTTCATTAAATTAATATATGATGATGTTTTTATTTCATCATTAGATGGTGTACATATACCATTAGTAAGTTGCATATTAAAAATTCCAGAAATAACAGAACACGCAAAACAGAATTATAATAATACATTAAAAAAATTATTATTATCAAATATAGGCAACGCTGACTCTGAGCATGTTGAGATTGATAATTTTCAAATATTAAAACAAATTGGTCTTATTAATAAAGAACTGCCTACATTAGTAGCTGAAGAATTTTTATCAAATACCAATAAAAATATTGGCTGGCAATCATATAATTATCTATATAAACTTTATATTAAATTATTAAAAAATATTCCAGAATTTACCCCTAAAATGTTATTAGCTAATTTGTCATCAAATAATCAGATGCCTATAATTAAATTGCTTTATAAACACTATCCTGAATTAAAAAAATTATCTGCTTTCGTATAACTTTTATGAATTATATTTTGCTATTATTTTGCAATAATTTATGAACTCATCTTGTGACATATCCATTTTCATTCTGTTTACATCTTTATGAACCCATTGAATATTTTCTATTGTATAATGCTTTGAGCTATCAATTCGATCTAATGAAGCGGTGTTAGGTAATTTAGCCTTATTAGCAAATTTTATTTCTACGCCAGATAGTGCGCATTTTCCATTTTGCTTTTCGTATATTTTCCATATATCATCAATAGATAAATTAAATTTAATTTCTCGCGCCTTCGCTTTTGCTTTTATTTCATTAAAAAAACATCGGTATATTTTACCTGTTTTCATACAATGTGCTGGGGGCATACATCCACAACTATGAGTATTGGTGGATGTTAAATTATCAATACGTATATTTTTTTCATTTCCACAAATGCATTTACATACTGCTATTAATCTTCCATTTTCAGATTTACAATATATTCTTGTAAATCCAATGATGGTAAGATTATCAAATTTATCTCCAATTTTAACGCATTTTGCAGATGTTCTAGCCATACTAACACAATCAGGACATTTATTACTTTGCCCTCTTGTTAGATTAAAATTTCTAGTTTCAAATTCATTTCCACAAATACATTTAACAAAACTTTTCCAAAGTTTACTACCAGATGGTTCAAAATAATATGAAGAATTAGGCTTCGTAACAATTAAGTTACCATAGATATTTCCTATATTTACAGATGATTTTTTACTCATAGTGATATGATTAAATATTGATAGGTTAGTCCTAAATTATTAATTTAATTATATTAAATTACCATATTAATCAATTATTAATAATAAGAAGAAAAAATTTTACAAGTAGAGGCATAATGGAATCAATATTTAATAAATTTAATTTAGATTTATCTTGGTTAAAAAACAATACGCTATATTTAGCTAAACATGGTAGTAGGGCGTATGGAACTCATATTGAAGGCATATCTGACACCGATTATAAGGGATTTTGTACTGTTCCAATTGAATATTTATTTGGGTTTATGAAAAATTTTGAACAGGCTGAACTTAATGATCCTGATACAGTAATATTTGAATTAAGAAAATTTTTCAAATTAGCCGCCGATTGTAACCCTAATTCGCTAGAAATTTTATATGTAGAGCCTGAAGATATTGTTTATATTTCTCCATTAGGAGAAGAGGTTCTTGCCAATAGAGATTTGTTTCTTTCTAAAAAAATTAAATTTACAATGGTTGGATATAGCGTTGCCCAACTTAAAAGAATAAAACTTCACAGACGTTATTTGTTAAATCCGCCAGCTTCGCCTCCAACAAGAAAAGAATTAGGGTTGCCAGAAGCGACATTAATTCCGCAAGATCAATTAGAAGCCGCTTCAGCTGAAATTAAAAAAGAATTAAATAAATTTCAATTTGATTTTATGCAAGGCATTGATGAATCTGTTAAAATAGGCATTCAATCAATTATGGCTGAAATGTTAGCGGAATTAAAAATAACTGCTGATCAGCAATGGGAAGCGGCTTCTCGTAAAATTGGTTTAAGTGATTCTTTTATTGAGGTTTTAAAAAAAGAAAAAACTTATACTAATAAAAAAAGAGAATGGGATCAATTCCAAAATTGGAAAACTACAAGAAACCCTGCTCGTGCCGCTCTTGAAGAAAAATTTGGATATGACACAAAGCATGCTTATCACTTGGTAAGACTTTTACGCATGGCAAAAGAAACTTTAATTACTGGTAAACTTTTAGTAAAAAGACCAGATAAAGATGAATTGTTAGCTATTCGTAATGGATTATGGTCATATGACGAAATAATTGAATTTTCTGAAAAAATAGAAAAAGAAGTTGATGAGTTATATGTTACAACAAACGTACTGCCAAACATACCAGATAAAAATAAATTAGATAAACTTTGCATTGATTTAATAGAAAAATCATTATAAAAATAGGAATTAAAATATGAAAATGTCAAATATAGTAAACGTTATAGACGTAGAAAGTACGTGTTGGGAAAAGAAATGGGAACAGCCAAGAAATGAAATTTCAGAAATTATTGAAATTGGAATATGTGAGGTTGATATTAACAAAATGGAAATATTAAATACAGATTCTATTATAGTTAAGCCGGCTATGTCAAAAGTTAGTAAATTTTGTACAAAATTAACAACACTAACACAAGAAGATGTTAATAAAGGAATATCTTTTGGAGATGCTTGTGCCATCCTCATGAATAGGCATGAAAGTTCTGACAGAACTTTCATTTCGTGGGGAGATTATGATAGAAAGCAATTTCAAAATAATTGTAAAGATTATACAGTAAAATATCCATTTGGACCTCGCCATCTTAATCTTAAAAATACATTTTCCTTGTTCCATGGTTTGGACCGCGAACTTGGCATGGATGCCGCTCTAGAACGTCTTAAAATGCCTCTAGAGGGCACCCATCATCGTGGCTCTTGGGATTCCAAAAATATAGCTAAAATTCTAATTCATATGATTAAAAAATTTAGACAATAATTAATATGATTACTATTAAATAGTAACAATTTGACATAATAGCAATGGTAAGTGAATATAAATTTGATTTAACACCAATAGCAATAGAAAAGGCTTATGAAAAATTAAAAGATCGTTCCAGTGAAGATTCCTATATAAGAGTAGGTGTTCGTGGTGGGAAATGCTCCGGGTTTTCATATGTTATTGAGTTTTATGATGGCTTACCAAAAAATAAAGATATTGTTTTTATTTTTGATAAAGTTAAAATTCTTATAGATGTTAAAAGTATTATTTATTTAAATGGAACAATTTTAGATTGGGAAAGTGATGTTATGAAACATGGATTTGTTTTTAAAAATCCCAATATTAAAAGCGAATGCGGCTGCAAAGAAAGTTTTTCTGTGTAATGAGAAAATTTGATGATTTATATCCGTCAGAACAAAATAATGCAATGCACCAATGTATACCTTATGCAATTGAAAATATATTTGATGGATTAGTTACTTTAGATGAAATTGATCTTATTTCTGAAGAAACTATGAATAGGTATATAATGCCAGAGGCTCAACGATTGGCGTGTCAGGCATATTACCCTGATTTAAATGATATTATTGTTTATATAAAGGACGAAAAATGATTCATGGCATCTATATAAGAAATAAGCCAAAAAATAAATGGCATTTAATTTCTCTTACTGTTTCTCCAGAAGCTGCAAAAATAAATAGTGAAAAAGCATTAGAAGAAGCAAAAGAAAATGGATATGAAGAGGCTGAATCTATTGTTCAGATTTATGATTCAGGGACACATATTCCTGAAATGTTAAGAGAAGTTAAAGATCAAAAATTAATGTATAATTAAATATGATTTAATCTTTATCTTTAAGATATATTAAGCATAGGATATCTTAAGGAAAATATGACAAATGCTTTAAATTTACCAGAGGTTGATCAAGAACAGGCATTAGAACTTTGCAAATTTTTTATACGATCTAAACAATCATTATTTCTTTTTGGCAGGAGAGGTTGTGGGAAAACAGCTATCGCAACTCAAGCCATTGAATCATGTAAATATAATTTAAATTATATTAATTTATCTGTAATAGAGCGTCCCGACCTGGCAGGATATCCTAATATGAATTCTTCAGGAGATGTTATTACTTTTAAATCTCCATCATTTTTACCAGCGCTATTAGAAAATAAACCAAATCAAATAATATTATTTGATGAAGTAGATAAAACTTCACCAGAAGTAACTGCTCCTTTATTAGAAATTTTACAACGCGGATCAATTAATGGGAAAAGAATTAATGTGTCTAGTTGTATATTAACTGGCAATTTATCAAATGAAAGGTCATACTCTAATCAACTTAGTTCTGCATTATTAGATCGTGGTTCTAAATATATTTTAAATTTTGATTTTAGCAAATGGGTTGATTGGGCAAAACTAAATAATGTACATGATTTAATATTGGGATTTTTAAGAAATCATCCAGAATTAGCTTGTGGTGATGTTGAAGATACCAAATATGCATCGCCATCTCCTAGAGGCTGGACATTAGCTTCTGATGCTTTAATTAAAGCAAAACAATTAAAAATTGTAGACATTCAAACTATTACCCAGATTATTTCTGGATTTGTTGGAAATGAAGCCGGAACCAAATTTAAAGTTTGGTATGAGCATTATAAACAATTTGAGCCTTATGTTCAATCAGTAATTGAAACTGGAAATTCTAAATTGGATTTTGAAAAATTACAAGGAACAGAAAAAATTGTTTTTGCAATTTCATTGTGTCATTATGCTAAGCAAAAATATTTGCAGGAATTTAAAAATCCAAATTATAATTTAATTCATCTAGAAAATTTAGTTAAATTTTTTAATACTGTTTCTATGGATAAAGAAATCAAAATTATGGGACTTTATAATGCTTTTGATTTTGAAATGATATCAAAATATAAAATGTATGCCTGCGTTAATTTTTTTAATATGTTTAAAACATTGAACGAAGGTATAACAATAAAAAAATAAATTGCGCGCCTTGACGCCTAATTTATAAAAATTATGTTTAAAGTAGGAGCCGCTATGAGCACATTATTAAATATTAATGAATCGTCATTTGAATCAGAAGTAAATCAATCAACACTTCCAGTATTAGTTGAGTTTGGAGCCGAGTGGTGTGGACCATGTGTCCGCTTATTGCCAATATTAGAAAAATTTGCCACAGCAAATGTTACTTTGAAAGTTGTTAAAGTAGATATTGATGATTCTCCAGAGCTTTCTTCGAAATTTAAAATTCGTAGCGTACCAACTTTAATGCTCTTTAAAGATGGTAAAGAAATAGATTCTAAAGTTGGAATGATTCCAGAGTCCCAATTAAAATCATGGATTAATGAAAAATTAGGCTTATAAAATGAATAAGCCAGATATAATGATGACTTTAGTTTTAGGTGATTGGTCAGGCGATGGTCACGGACAAATGGATAAAATCAATATATTAAGCAATCTTGATAAAAAAGAAGTGTTAAAATCCTATAAAAAGGGTAGTAAAATATTAGGGTTTAATTTTATAGATGATGTTTGCGCAGATTATGAAGATACTTTTTTGCCTAAAAAACATTTAGAGTCTCTTATAGAACAGGGATTTAAATTTGCTAATCTATCATCATATGATAAGAAAAATCTTAAAGAATGTCTTGAAGAAGATTGCGACGGTAATGGATTTTCTATTTGGATAGATCATTATACTGACATCTTTTTATTTGTCGTTAAATTAGGTAATAAAGATTTTGAATATGAAGTATTAAAAGAAGAGCTATGTCCCACAATTAATATTGGTGGATATGGTTTATTTGGCTCTTAATTAACATTAATGAGGTGTAATCATGTCTATAGGTTTGGCGCTTTTTATCGCAGCCATTTTTTGGCTATTCTATGTTCTAATCCTTAAAGGATGGATGTGGAAAATTTTAGTTGGAATATTTGGATTTTTTGGAATGTATATATTTCTTTATGATCAATTTCCAGATTTAAGAAATCAAGGACTTCAAATGGGAAGCTCAATCGTAAGCTGGTGCGCCATTGTGCCAGCAGTTATATTGCTTTTGGCAATGGGATATACTACTGTAAATTCGGAGGAATAAAATTATGTTAAATTTTACTAAATTGGTTGGCGAAAATGGTGCAATGACTGCTGAAGGAAAAGTTTTTTTTACTTCTCTTGTAAAACAAGTTGATCTTCATCTTGATTTAAATGGGATGTCAACTGATGAAGTTAGACATGTCGGAGTTTTACTACATAAAGTGGTTGGAGATTTTATTTCAGAATCTTTGCAAAACAAATTATCCGTGGAGAAATAATATGGGCGCGTGGGGATATGGATCATTTGAAAATGATAGTGCATTAGATTTTCTTTCCTCATTAATAAATGAAAAAGAAATTAAAAAATTAGTTAATAAGAAAAAATTAGAATCTTATGATTATGATGAAATTCGTATTACTGCCGAAGTCTTAATTCATTTACATAAAATTAATAAATATTGGGTGGATCAAGAAACCATTGATGGGCTTATTGATGGATTAAATGCAGCTATTAGTGATAAAGAATGGATTGGTAGTTGGGATGATTCTCGCGCAGCCCAGCAGTTAATTAAACAACTTAAAAAGTTTATAAAACAATTACAAAACCTTAAAGGTTATTAAAAATTGAAAGCTATTGAAAAGGCAAAAGATTTTTTATTAAATCTTAAACATATTGAGCTTGATGACTCATATCCACTTGAAGAGTTTTACGATTTTTCGAAGCCACATTTACCATATTATGTATACATGGACGCTAATGCTTACGGTTGTTATTCATATGATGCTCGATTTATGAGTAAAAAAGATGTTAATAAATTAATTGCTGAACAATGTTGTGAAGAAAATAATTGGGATACCATAGTCATTCTTGATGTTAAGCAAAATAAAACAGTAGTACCACATATATAATTGGAATAATAAAAATGTTACTTGTGCAAGAGTTTCTTAAAAATCATACTTTTGGTGAACTAATTGAGAAGCATGGAGTATATCCATCTTTTTCAAAAAGCGGTCACAAATTTAATTTAAATTATGACATGATTGAGGCACAAGAAACAGATTTGCTTTCACAAGAATGTCGTGGGCTTATTTTGTCTGCCATGGACGGATCTTCTTTTCTTTCACTTGCAAAGATTGTAAATGATAAACCAAACTATAATCATATTTGCCCAGGTGACACTGTTGTCCTTGCTTATCCAATGAATAGATTTTTTAACTATGGGCAAGGGTGTGCTGTTAACATAGATTGGAACGACAAAAATCTTTCTATTATGGAAAAACTTGATGGAACATTAATTATTGTTTATTATGATATGTTTACCAAACAATGGTGTGCGGCTACTCGCGCAGTATCTGAAGCTGATCTTATAATGGATAATGGTATTTTTACATTCAGAACTTTGTTTGAAAAAGCTCTTAAAGATACAAGTGGTAAAACATTTGAAGAATTTGCAAATGAACTAAATAAAAATATTACTTATTGTTTTGAGCTAACGACCCCATACAACAGAATTGTTGTTGATTATAAAGAGTGTAAAGTAGCTCTTATTAGCGCACGTCATATTCATTCAAATAAAGAATTTAATCTTTGTGGACCAAGTTATTCTTTTGCTTGGATATCAAAAGATAAAGCTATGAATTCATATTTTGTTTCTGATAAAAATAAAGAATATATTGCGTCTCTTAACATGCCTGATGATAAAGAAATGCTTTTTCCAGTACCTAATGATTTGTGTGGCGTTCCATATGTACGCACATACAAGTACAATTCTATAAGTGAACTATTGGACTGGGTATCGTCTCTCAACCCAATGGAGAATGAGGGAGTTGTAGTTATGGATGCAGATTTTAATCGAATAAAGATTAAAAATGCAAATTATGTTGCCGCAAATAAAATGCGAGATAATTTGGGGGCTTCAGAACGTAATTGTGTTGAGGTTATTTTGCATGAAAAAGAGGACGACATAATTCCACTTTTGCCAGAAGAAATTGTAAAAAATCTTCTTAGAATCAAAAGAGGACTGCAACAAGCTATCAAGGATTATGATAATGTTTATGCTGAAGTAAAAGCTAAGGCTGATTCACTATCTAAAGGTGATAGAAGAACATTTGCTCTTTTGGTAACAGAAAATAAAGAATTCTGGACTGCTCCATTTTTTGCAATATTTGGTGGTAAAGCTGTTAATATGAAAGACTTTATCATGAAAAATAAGAAAGATGGGTCATGGTCAGATTCATTTCTAGATAAACTTCTAGAAATGGCTAATAAGAAATAATATTTGGGCTATTTAAAATAGCCCATTTATTTTGATATATACTCAATATGAGTAAGTTTTTATTTGCCGACAGAGATCATCATAATGATACTATGCGTTGGCTTTTAGTTTTAAAAGAAAAAAATATTTCATTTGAACCAAAACATTTAAAAGATCAAATTTATATTGATAAAATTGAGGCTTTTCAAAATGAAATAATTAAAACTAAAGACATTTCATTTGCATATTTCTTTTCATGTGAATTTTTTCATAAAGTATATTTGATGCAAAAGGTTATTTTAGAATCTAAAAACCCACAATATGCATTTCTTTTTGCTCAAAATGTTAAAGGATCAGATACTCAAGCATTACAAAAAATAGTAATAGAATCGAATAAAATTAAATATATTTGTAAGTTTGGTTGCTTTATAGCAAATGCTGATAGAAAATTAATTGAAAAAATTATTTCAAATTCAAAAAATGCCAAATATGCTCATATGTTTTTAAAGCATGTTAAACATGCAAATGTTGATTTATTAAAGCAACCCATTTTTAAGGCTAAAAAGCCTAGATATCTATTTGAGTTGGCTAAACATATTTCAGATAAAAAAGATTTAGCTATAATTGAGGATATGATTATAGAGCAACAATCTTTTTTATATATGAGACTGTTAGCTTCCAAAGTTAAAAATATTGATATTGAAAAATTAGAAAATGCGATTATAGAGTCTGGCAACATGGAAGAATTAAAAAAATTTGCCAAATGTGTTCGTAAAAGCAAGATGCGAGGGTTTTTACTTATTGCATAATTTAAAATCTTCTGATTTACATTTATGAATTTTACAAAATTCATTTAAATCACTTTCACTTAAATGTATTGAGCTTTTATCAATTAAAGGGTACATAACAGTATCTTGATCATTAATATGACTCATGCCCATTGAATGACCAATTTCGTGCAGGACTAAACTATAATAATAGTCCTTAGTAAAAACTCTTTCTGGAATTATTCCTATTACTGGGATAATGGATTCTTTTATATAAAATCCTAATAAATTATTTTTATGATATAAATCTAAATATTTAACCATTGGATTATTTGATTTAAATTTTAATAAAATGATTGCATTGACATCATTTATAGATGAATAGTCTTTACTATCAAAATTTTCTTTAATTGTAAATGTTGCAATTTTATTTGTGCAACGTTCCCATTCAAGAATCGCCTCTTGAATAATTTCAATTTCATCATTAGTAAAAGTTTTATCAACATAAAGCGTTTTATGTACTTTAGGAATTATAGGATAATCTATATTTGGTATATTATGTAGATTACAATAATTTATTACAATAAGCAATAAACAGAATTGAATAATTCTACGAACTACTTTGGAGATAACCATATTCTCCTTTATAAATCTACTGTATTTCTTTCAGATTTTGGCATTTCTTTTATTGATGGCGGCGAAGATTCCATCTCACAATAATTGATATCTCTTTGTTTGCATAAATATTTAACACAAAATACCATCATATCAAATTTTGTTAGACAATTAACTGATTCATTATCATAACTCATCATTGATGGAACGCCATCAATATCTGAAATTCCAAGATCATGTCCAAATTCACGAGTTAATTTTCTAATAAATTCTTCTTTATTTTTTATTCTATCAACTACAACAAACATAACTTCTGAAGTTATAGCTTTTAATGTTCCTGCTGGAATTTTATATTCCGCTAAATCATCAATTTTTTTAGTGAGTCCATCTTTTTCAGTAAGTCTAAGTAGAAGAATTTTAACAGGAATTTTATCTTCTTCAGAAAAATTATAATCAAATTCAATATTTAGCTTAGCAATTCCATTGCTTGCTTTTTCCCATTTTTCTTTTGAAGTGATAATATTTTCTCTTTCTTCTTTGGTGAAAGTATTATCTGCATGAATTGTTCTTGTTATTTGAACATTCATTTGGGGAGCTGAATTTTCTGCACTTATCGCTGGGATTTTACAACTTAAATTAGGGGCTGGCATTTGCGCAGAAGGATGACTTGCACAAGCAACCAAAAATAACGGGAACAACAGTCCCCAGAGACGACAAATTGTCATAAGACCTCCCAGAAGGTACTACTAATATGCATTCATATTAATAGACACAATACTTTTTGGGGAACTATGAATCCGTTAGACCATTTACTTGATGCAGTTGATAGTTATGTAAAACAAGCACATTTAGGATTAGATGATGCTAATAATGCATTTAAAGCTATTTTAGCTCATGATGAATTAGGGGAAACATTTGAAATTTGTCCCGAATGTGGCGAAATTGTTGAGATTGAGGGACATGGGCTTGATTGTCCAACTCGCAAAGAACATAAAGAAAGTGATGAATTTTTAGTTGATGATGAAGGTTTAGCCGCGGCACATTCTATGAATGGCGATCAATTGCCAGTAAAAGATGAATCATTATCTGATGATCTATCACTAAATGACGCTATCTCTGCTTCAGCAATTTTACAAAGAATGGAAATGTTTGAAAGTCTTGCTAAAGATTCAAAGAAAACAGATTCAAAAGCAAAAGTTCGCAATCGTGGTGATGTAGTTTTTCCAGCTGAAAGCTCAAAAACTAAAGACGATAAGGACCACTTTCCAATTAATAATGAAAATCAAGCTCGCAATGCATTAAGTCAAGCCGGCAAATATACGACAGCACCACCTTGGTATAATGGATCATTAAAATCTTTAGTAGATGCTGTGAAAAGAAAAGTTCATAGCAAATATAAAGGTATTGAAGTTTCAAAATCTAATAAAAAATAATAAAAAAATTATAATTAACTAGCTTTAATTTCACAAATATAACGATGATATAAGATCAGATGTAGGGTAGTTTTTTGATAAAAATGTAAGAACTCACTGGAATGGCAAATATAGCATTTTAATTCAAATGAATTATCATATGGCTAATTAGAGATATGGTACGTGAGGGAATTCGAAACAAAGGATAAATATATGTTACGCAGATTTCATTTCGAAAGATTGAAAGATGTTAGCGGTGTAAGTGGTTGTGGAAGAATAGCAGATGGAGTTGTTTTTGAAGATGGGACGGCAGTAGTGCATTGGGAAAGTGAACACCCAAGCACTAACTTGTATAAAAGTATTGAAGATGTTGAATTTGTACATGGACATCAAGGAAATACTAAAATAGTATTTGACGATCCAGAAATTTATAAAAATGAAGACGAAAATGATAGTAAGGACAATTCTAGCAGCTGACATTCATGGCTGCCTAGAAGAATTTAAAGAGCTATTAAAAATTTTATCATATAATCCAGGATCAGACAGGCTAATACTTTTGGGCGACTTGATTGATAGGGGTCCAGAATCTCTTGGCGTGGTCAGGATGGCACGCTCTCTTAAATTAGAGTCTGTGATGGGTAATCATGATGAAAAGCTTTTAAAATGGCTTAAAAACGAAAAAAGAGATAATAATCATTATTATTCTTCATTTAATGAAGAAGATATTAATTATATTTCTCGTATGCCTTATTATATTAAATTAAATGATAATACTGTAGCAGTACATGCTGGATTGAGAACTGCTATTCCTTTAGAAAAGCAAACAAATGAAGATATGTCTCATATGAGATATATTTCTAAAGATGGCAAATTTGTTAGTTTAAATAGTGTTCGTAAGCTTGGAAAAGAAGCCGCAGGAGCTTATTTTTGGACAGAGCGATATTACTTGCCATATAATGTAGTGTATGGTCATCATGTTCATTCTAATGACTATCCATTAATTGAAGAAGTCACCCCTGGTGTATTTTGTTATGGATTAGATACTGGGTGTGTATTTGGTGGGAAATTGACAGCAATGATTTTAGAGACTAAAGAAATAATTCAAGTTCCTGCTAAGAAGATATATTATCAATCAAACGATAAAAATTTTAATCAAAAAATTGGAAAATTTAAATGAAAGAAGTTAAAAAAGATTTATTTAGTGGATTATTAGATAAAGAAACCGATGCAATATGTGTAACTACTAATGGATCATTTGATGATCATGGAATTGCAATGATGGGCGGGGGCTCTGCTGGTCAAGCTAGAATTAGGTGGGAACAAGTTCCTCGAAATCTTGGAAAAAAATTAAAAGCATTTGGAGTTAATATTCCTTATCTTATTGGGGCAACAGATAATAATGGAGATTATTTGGAACCAACAAAAAATGTTATATCTAATAAAAAATATAAATGTTTAATTTTTAGTTTTCCGACCATTGGCAGTTTAATTAATATGGAAGGGGCTAATTTAAATTTAATAGAAAATTCTTGTATTGAGATGATGAATTATGCAGACCATTTTAAACTAAAAGAAATTCTTTGTGCAAGACCTGGATCTGGGATTGGCGGATTAGATTATCATAATGAAGTAAAACCGTTGATATCATCTATTCTTGATGATAGGTTTACAATTGTTAGTTTTGAACATGAGGATTAATGAAAATATTACAATGTATATTTTGTAAAGGTGAATTAGATATTGTTGGAAATTTTAAAGGATATGTAAAGAAAATTAAATGTCGTTCTTGTGGGTTTTCCAATGCGGCAGAGGCAAAGCCAGAGCCTGAAATTCTAATTATTAGAAAGAGATCTTAAAATTATTGTTATATAATTAGAAATGAAAAATCGTATTTTGATTACTGGTATAGCGGGATTTCTTGGATCCAATCTTTGTAGTAAATTAATTGAAGAAGGATATGATGTTTATGGTGTAGATAATATGTCTACTGGGCACATTGAATTTTTGCCATTATATTTTAATCAAAATAGATTAATAATTAGTGATTTTTCTGATGATATTATTTTAAATAAAATTAAAAATTATCATTATGATATTGTAATACATTTGGCGGCAATGCCGCGCGTTCTATATTCTATAGAATGTCCATATGAAACCAATGAAAATAATGTTTCTAAAACAGTAAAGCTATTAGATGCTTGCCGTGGAAATGTTAAGCGTTTTATAAACATTTCTTCATCATCTGTTTATGGAAATGCAGAAATAATTCCAACTCCAGAAACTACAATTCATAATCCACAATCTCCATATGCATTGCAAAAATCTATAATAGAAAAATATTGTAATTTATTTTCTACTTTATATGATATGGATACTGTTTCTATTCGTCCATTTAATATTTTTGGACCAAATCAGATGGGTGACAGCGCTTATGCAACTGCTGTTTCTGCATGGTTTTCAGCTATAAAGTCTGGACAACCTTTACGTTCAGATGGTACTGGCGAACAAACCAGGGACATGGTTTATGTTGATAATGTTGTAGATTTAATTATTCGATGCATTAATTATGAAAAATTCCGTGGAGAAGCGTTTAATGCAGGCACTGGATTTAGCGTTTCTAATAATGAAATATTAAATTGGTTTAAAAATAATTTTATGAACTGTAAAATAATAAATGCACCAGCCCGTATTGGTGATGTAATGAAAACATGTGCAGATATTAGTTTATCACAAAATGTATTAGAATATACTCCTATAGTAAATTTTTGGGAAGGATTAGAATTAACTAGAAAATGGACTGGAATATAATTATTTATTAGCTTTATACCAATTAATAGTTTTAATTAAACCATCTTCTAAAGAAGTTTTAGCCGTCCAATTCAAAAGTGTTTGGGCGCGCGAAACGTCAAGGCGACGTTTTGGTTGACCATCAAATTGATCTGCATTAAAAATTATCTTACCATGATAATTTGTTAAGATAGCAATTAATCCTGCTAAATCTTTAATAGAAATATCTTTACCTGTTCCTAAATTAATTGGGTCATTATAATCAAATTCATTTAAGATCGCATCAACGATGACTTCAGCACAATCTTGTGCAAATAAAAATTCTCTAGTTGCTATACCAGTTCCATGGCACATTACTTCTGGAAGATTATTTTCTGTTGCATTAATAAATTTTTTAATTAAAGCCGGAATGACATGGCTTTTTGATTCGTCAAATGAATCATATGCTCCAAACATATTTACAGGAACAAAGAAAGCTCCACCTAAATTATATTGTTGCCTATAAGCCTGACTCATTACTAATAATGCGCGTTTAGCTTCGCCATACGCAGCATTAGTGGGCTCTGGGTAGCCATTAAATAAATCTGTCTCTTTAAAAGGCACTGGACAATTTATAGGATATGAACATACGCTGCCCAAGCAATAAACTTTTTCTGTTTGTCCATATGTCATGCAATTATTATAAATATTTGTTCCCATAATAATATTTTTGGTGATAAAATCTGCTGGGGCTTTTGCGTTACCAAGTATTCCAGCACAAACTGCTGCTAAATGTAAAATAATATTAGGTTTGTTTATATAAAAATATTCTTGAACATTATTTTCATTTAATAGATTTAGCTCTTTGCTTGATGGTGTTAGAATATTCCAACCACTAATATCTTTTGATTTAAGAACATTTTGTATATTTTTGCCTACCATACCTGATGCCCCCGTTATAAGCAATGTATGCTTCATATGTTTTTCCAATCATTTTCCCAAATTGTAATAAGAACATATCCAGCTTCTTTAATTAATTTTTCTCTATCTATAGTTTTTTGATATAATTCTCCAAATGTTTTTTTATTTCTAGCATTTAAATCATTACATTTATACAAACTAGGATTTCCATGCCAAAAATCTCCATAAAATTCATAAACAGTATTAGTTGTAGGATCAAGCGCATCCAAAAATAAAATTTTATTATTAATTTTTATTGTTTTATGATAAAAATTCTTATTAATATTTAACGAATTTAACCATTCTATTTCTGTTTTAGATATATTTGGACCTTTTCCACATTTACCACATCCATAACCAACTAAATGATTGCTTGGTAATTGTAAAAACTGCCCATGTTTTGGGCATGTAATTATAACTTTTTGTTTGGTAGATTTATAATCTACAAATTCATAAGAATATTTATTCTTATGAACTATGTTAGATTTTTCTGCAAATGTTTTATTATTTAAAGAAATTTTATTAGAACATTGTGTACAGCCGTCACCGCTCATATGTGAGTGTGGTGTTTGTGAAAATTTTCCATGAATTGGACAAATTATTATAATTTTTTGTTTAGTGGTTTTATAATTTATTAATTCATAAGAATATTTATTGTTATGTTTTGTGTTGGATTTCTTTATAAAAGAATCCTTATCAAGAATTAATTTTCCAGAACATTTAACACATCCTCTTCCTGCAAGGTGGTTATTTGCTATTTGATAAAAACTTCCATGTTTTGAACAAATTATTTCTATTTTTTTATTAGAAGAATATGTGCTCGGATTTATTTTAATATAAGAATATTTATTATTGTGTTTTTTAGAGGCTTTATCTAAAAAATTAGCTATTTTTAATTCACATTTACATATTTTGCACCCATCGCCATTTAAAAAAGCTGGTGGGAATATTTGAAATTTACCATGCGTTTTACAAATCACAGTTATTTGTGACGTATAATTTGTATATGCAGTTTCCGAATAATCATATTTATTTTTATGTATTTGATATATTTTTTTTTTATAAAAATATCTTGTTTTATATTTTTCATTTTAATTCCGTTTTAATTAATAGTTCTTGTTGGGCTAATTTTAAATCACTTTGAATCATTTCATCAATTAACATATCAAAAGTGTATTTTGGCTCCCAATTTAGATTTGTTCTAATTTTGGTAGAGTTGCCACACAGAGCATCTACTTCCGTTTCTCTAAAATATTTTGAATCGATTACTACAAAATTTTCCCAATCTAAATCTAATTTATTAAATACAATTTCTACAAATTCTTGTACAGAATGCATTTCACCTGTACTTACAACAAATTCACTTGGAGTATCGGCAGTAACAATTTTATATACTGCATTTGCAGTATCTTTTGCATGTCCCCAATCACGGCAAGCCTTTAGGTTTCCTAAAATAAGTTTATCCTGTAATCCTAATTTAATTCTAGTGGCTGCACGAGTTATTTTACGTGTAACGAAATTTTCTGCTCGTCTAGGGCTCTCGTGGTTAAAACATATAGCATTAGCTGCAAATAATCCATATGCCTCTCTATAATGTATTGTTGAATGATATCCTGCAACTTTTGCAATTGCATAAACGCTTCTTGGTTTAAATAAACTCAATTCATTTTGAGGTGGAGGAGAATCTCCAAACATTTCTGAACTTGACATAGTTACAAATTTTGTATGTGGAGAATATTTTTTAATTGCTTCTAAGCAGTTTAATACTCCATTTCCGGTCGCATCCATAGTATATAGTGGTAATTCAAAAGACACTTTAACGTGTGATTGGGCTGCGCAATTAATAAAAATATCCGGTTTAGTATCTGCAACAAAACTGCTAACAGAGCCATAATCTGTAATGTCTCCATAAATAAGTTTTAAATTAGGATCATTAAATACATGATCAATACGCTCTGTGTTTAAAGATGAGCTTCTTCTTTTCATTCCATAAACTTTGTAACCCTCTCTTAATAGAAGTTCGCAAAGATAGCTTCCAGTTTGTCCAGAAATTCCAGTAATACATGCCGTTTTCATAGTTTCTCCATAATTAATTATGTTATTAATTATTAAGTGTCAAATCAAATATATTATATATTAAAGAATTTCTATTATTAAATGTTAAACTATTTATATGTGCCCAATTTGAGCCAATTCTAGTATGAAGCAAAGAATCTTCTACCAATTCAAATGGGATTTTGTCATCATAATATTTTTTTAAATCTGGCAGTATCATTGGATGATTCTCTTCAATTAATCTAGATGCTAAATATTTAATTTTTACTGTAGGATTTTCTTTAAAATAAAAATGTAAATTCGCGCCTATATCAAAATTAATTTCATTTATTTTAGCTCCATTAAAATTTATAGAACTTTTATTGGTAAGTGTGTCTAAATTCATAATTATTAATGATGGATGTAAATATGTAACATTTTGTCCAGATTGTGGGGCTCCAGCAATATCAGCATTATTTAATAAATTTTTTATTGAAATAGGTTTAATTGGAAACATATCATGATCTAATATTACAGCTATACCGCTACCATTCGCCATAAAAGTATCAAAAGACCACTGTACAGCAGAATAATGAGAAGTTCCATGCAATGAATGGTCTGGTTTTTGATTTATTTCATATCTAATATTATTAGTATTACATACTTCGCGCAATTGCTGCCTAATAGACATATCTATGGAATTATCTATACAAATAAATTCAAATGGCTCTGTTAAAAATTTTTTTAATAATTTATTTTGATATTCTAAATATTTTGGATTATTAAAAGAATATGTAAATATTTTAATCATTTGATGACCTATTATTTAATGCTATTGCAAGTTGTAATGGCGTTTCACCATTAGAACTGTGTTGCCAACCATTAGTTTGAAAAATAAATGAATCGATTACTTTATATTTTGAAAAAGAATCCTGTGTAAATTGAAATACGTGCCCCGCACCACCCTCATATTCAAATCCATCTATATTAGGCTGATTATATGGAACTAAAATTATTAATGATTTGCATTTTAATAAAATTTTATCTATAATGATAAAAGGGTTTTTAAAATGTTCAAGTACATTTGAACAAATTGCTAAATCATATGATTGTGATATTTCTGATGATAAAATATTAAATTCTTCAAATTTAACCAAATCATTTGCATAATTTTTATTAGCGTAATTTATTGCGGATTGAGATAAATCAGTTCCTAATATTTTTTTGGAAAATTTTTGTGAAATTATATAAGACAATTCGCCAGTTCCACATCCAATTTCTATAATAGAATTAGAATTAGCAATTAATTTATTAAATTCTAAATTAGATTTTTTTAAAAAATCTAACCCTATTTGATAATTTTGCTCTGAATGAGGAAGCGCACGCTGTTCGAATTGATGCTCCCAATATTGTAATGAAGTCATTATTTTTTTAATTCCTCTATTCTTTTATAAATTTCATGCTGGGTATCCATTGATTGCCCTATTTTCCCTCCAGCAGAAAGAACTCTAGACGTATATGGATGATGTGGTTTAAGGCTTGCCAATAATTGAGATATATTATTTTCAGTTAGTCCTTCTTGATATATTTTTTTCTCTAAATTTAGATAATCTTGTCCTAATGATTTATTGGCATCATTAATGGTATCAGGATGATAACCAAATACCATATGAAATACTAAATCATCAATGCACATGCCATATACACCAAACTCATTGGTCATTCCAATAATCTTGTTAAGTGCTAACCCGACCTTATCTCCTAATTTTACTTGATCTGACCACCATTGAGCAACCACACCATTATCCGCATGATCTAAATGCCAATTAAAATTGGATGGAGTAAATTTAAGCCCAGTTCTTTCACGATGTTGAAATCTACAGAATCCTGCATGTTCAGAAATATGTCTAGCCAAACTTGTTCTACTAACTCTAAAATAATTATTTAAATGACAAAACTCTCCATTTGTAGAATATACTGGATGAAAACTTAATCCGGTATCTTGTCCAACAAAACTTAAATTAAATTCTTTTATTAGTTGTATAGGTAAGTATAACCAATTTGGATGAATTGGAAAAGCATCAACATCTAAACTACATAAAAAATCTTTATCAGATGATCTCGCCGCGAAATCTATAGGATACCCTGCGTCTATTTTTGGTAGTTTTACAACGCGCACTCTTGGATGTTCGCGATATTTATTTAAAATATTATTATGGATCGTATCATTACTTTGATCAACCACCAATACTTCCCAATCTACATTATTAGTAAATTTTTCAATTTGTGAAATGCTGCCATATAATAAATGTTCAGTATTTACATTTGGAATAATTATAGTGCAAGAGTCATTCATTATAGCCTTTGATGTATGTGATTTATAATTCTTTCGCAAGCAAGCCCATCACCATATGGATTCTTTATTAATATATCGCTTAAGGGAGATTCTATAATATTAAATACTGCATTTGTAATATTTTTAATATCTGTGCCAACTAATTGTATGGTTTTTTCAGATAATGCTTCAGTTCGTTCAGTATATTCTCTCATTACAAGTACAGGTTTTTGCAAACTAGGAGCCTCTTCTTGTATTCCGCCAGAATCAGTTAAAATTAAAACACATTTATTCATTAAATAAACAAATGGGAAATATGACAATGGATCTATTAAATGTATGTTAGATATGTTGCCAATTTTATTTTGTACAACATTTTTTACATTTGGATTTAAATGTAATGGATAAATTATATGATATGAGGGATATTTATTAGCTATTTCAACTAAAGCTTGACAAATATTATCAAAACCTTGCCCGAAGTTTTCTCTTCTATGTCCCGTTACTAAGATAAATTTATTATCTATAATATGTTTTATATTTTCTAATTCTTGTGGGCATTCTGTTAATTTATTAGATACTGATAATAATGTATCAATAACAGTATTACCTGTTATAAATATATTTTCTGATAAAACTCCTTCATTTAACAAATTATTACGATTAATTTCTGTTGGGGCAAAATGCAAAGTTGCTATTTGTGCTGTTAAAGACCTATTCATTTCTTCTGGAAATGGACTATATTTATTTTTTGTTCTTAATCCAGCCTCAACATGTCCAACTGGTATTTTTTCATAAAAAGCCGCTAGAGCACAAGCAACGGAAGTAGTCGTGTCACCATGCACTAAAACCAAATCTGGCTTAATATCTTTTAAAGTTTTAGTAAATAAAGTTAATATTTTAGATGTAACATCTGCTAATGTTTGATTTACAGTCATTATTTCAAGATCAATATTTGGAATAATATTAAAAGAATTTAGAGCCTGATATAATAATTCCTTATGTTGTCCAGTAACACAAACATAATGATTAATACTAGAATCTTCATTAAGAAGCTCAATTAATTTTGCCATTTTAATTGCTTCTGGTCTTGTTCCTATAACTGTTAATATTTTTTTCATTTTTTAATAAAGATTATTGGGCTTTTATTTTGCGAATATTTGCCAGTTTTATCAAATTTTCTAACAAACTCATCTCTTAACACGATATTTATTGGCGTATATTTATCTGATATATCTGAATCTAAAAAATGATAATTACAATTATATAATACAAAAATTCCTTTAGAATTTAATTTATCATCTAATTTTATTAGTTCTTCATTAAAATCTTTAAAACTATAAATATGATTATATTCTAATCCATCAGTTTCTGACCAGCGACAAAATACTGACATTGCAAATATAATATCTACATTTGGAATAGATTCAGTTGAATCAAAAAAAAATATTGATTTATTTAGATTATTATTTTTTGCCGTTTCTAATATTTCTTTATTTATATCTACTCCATAAATATTAGAATTTGGAAAATATTTATGTAATGTATGGTATTCTTCACCAGAAGAACATCCAAATGATAATATATCATATATATCTTTAAATTTAGATACATATTCAAATATGTCAGGATATCTATTTAGTTCTGTAGTTGTGTGTGTTTGATGTTTCATATGAATATTTCATATATTATTTTTTTAAATTTATTTTTAACTTCATTTGATAATTTCTTATCGTATTTTGTATTTAAACATTCATTTAAATCAATTTCTTCAACGTCATTGTGAGTAATAACATTTATATATGGAATATAATCAACTAATCTTGAATTAGTTAAATCTTCTTCTGGAAGAACTAATATTACTGGAGTTCCAAATGCTAAACATGGAAGTGCAACATGCAGTCTAGAAGTAATAACAAGCTTGGCATTACAAAACTCCTCTAAATGCCTTCTTGCCAATTCAAACCTATTTAATAGATCTACACTATATGAAGAAATAGAATGGGTAAGTGTTTTATATTTGCTATCATTATATATTTGGCGCGTTTTTTTAATTAAGTTTTCTTTATGTTTTTCTGGAATATCAACAAATAATATTTCATTATGAGAGGCATTCTGTTTATAATATTTTCTATTATTAAGAGATAATGTTATGCAACCAGAAAAATAGGAATCTATATCCATATTTTTTAAAATATTAAGAGTATGAATATCTCTACAACCTACAGGCATGGATTGTTTATAAAAATCTATGCTTGGCTCAAGAAAATTAGGGTGAACATGTCTACCATCAGCAGCGCCCCATTCAGAAATATGAAATGAATATAAAATTGGTTTAAAATTTCCTTTTGGTGGCCAAGTTATATTAATTGATGGTTTTAAATCATCTCTAACGCTATAATAAGTATCTAGTCCATATCCATTAGTAAACCATCCATTAAATATAATATAATTATTGTCTAGTGGATTAAAAAAATATCCATTTATTAAGTCTCTATTAACAAAAGAATATTTTATGCACATTTCGTCTAAAATATCCATTGCGGCAACAGTTTGGATGTCATCTCCTAAATTTTCAGTAGTATATTCTAATAAATAAATTTTATTCATATTTTAATCCAATTTTCTGGCAATAAATCTATTGTATTATGATTTAATGACGGACCAAACCATTTTTCGGGAGCTATCACTATTTTGGAGGGCAATTTATTTAAATATGCCCCCCACCAACTAAAACTGCTATTAGCAATAATATTATTTGCACATTTAGACATTAATGTCAAATCTTCTACAGGGGTTTTATTTTCTGAAAAAATAATGTTATTACCAGTAAAATTTGCTTTACACCAATTTATATCATCACTAAATATAATATAATAATCAGTACTAATCATACTCATTGCTTTTTTATAATATGACATGTCTAATTGAATATATTCTTTTGTAAGATTAACGTAATCTCCTTTTCTTACATGAATTGATGTATAATTATATTGTATATCAATATTATTTTTGGGAGTTAGTAAATTTTGTATTGTTTCTTTATAATCAAAGAAATATTTTTCACTTTGAAAAAAACCATTTAGATTTAAATTTTGTTGATAAGGTATTGGTGAATAATGAAAATATGGTTCAGAATAAGTGTTTGTAATTTGAATATTATTTGAAAAACAATTATTCAAATTACAATATTGAGCATAATTCCAATAAGGAAATATATATTGATCATTATTTCTTAAAGCTAATGCAATTGTAGTGGCAACTTGAAATAATTGATTGCCAAGACGCCCAAGATTTACCAATTCTTTAAATGATATCATTATGATCTAATCTCTGTATGATTTTTATCTAATAATATTATTTTTGGAATAAAATTTTCACCATTCCATTTTGTTTTATAATGTTCTAAATTAGATTCAGGATAATGAAAACTTGGTGATAAAATTCTATCTGGTTCAATAACTAATAAATATCTATTTAATGCTGTTTCATCATGAAATCTTGGTATAATATTATTACTAACATCTTTTTCTATATGATCATAGCACCACTGAGCTAATTCTAAATATTTATCTTTGGCGCCACCAGAAAATCCACCACCAAAATAATATTTAAATTTATTAGGATCTTGATACATACAAGAATGTAAATTATCTTCAAAGGTGCCGCCGCCATTATAATACCCACAATGTCTAACCGCAACTAAATTACCAACAATTTCTGAAAAATCAATTTTATTTACAAATCTACAATCAACATCTACGTAATATAAAAAGTCTTCTTTATTAAAAATTTCTGCATTTTGTGTAAAATGTTTAAAGCGATCCATAGATGCAAAAGGAAATGGTCTGTGTGGTATATTAATTTTTACAATATTTCTTTTAGATACTATCTCTATATTTGAATCTGTAAATATATAATAAGTAACATCATATTCTTCATTTAAAAAATATTGATCTGCAGATGTAATTAAATTTTGTATAAATTTATCATATTTACCAGTAGCTATCATCATTAAGCCAATAGAATGTTTTTTAAATTTTGGAGGTGAAAGAATTCTATTATATATCGACAGTCCTCTTACATATCTATCCAATGATTGTTGTAATCTTCCATCAACTTTATGATCATTAATAGGGTTGTCTAGATTATATCTATATAATATGTCTGGAATAAATTTAGAATGTAATCCAGACATTTCTAACATTGGTAACATCATAGCCATATCCCATGCCATAGACATAAATTTATTATTATACAATAAATCTTGTTTGTTAATTTTTTTAAATAGCCAGGCATAAAAGGTTCTTAAATGTGACGCTCCCCATTCATGGCTTCTAAATCTATTAGATTCTATAATATGATGCGGGTATTCTTTTGCAACACCTATTCCATTATCTGGATAATTTTGATATTGTCCATATGTCATCCATACATCTTGTGAATATACTGAGTTTAATGTATTTAAAACATTTGGATTTGCTAGCCAATCATCACCATCTAATGTTAATATGATTTCATCATCATTACAACTATGAATCATATTATATAAATTTGCTAATGCTCCCAACCTTTCTTCATTCTTAATTAAGGTATATTTATTAGAATTTCTAATTACTTCACTAACTTTTTCAAAAGTTGAATCGGACGAACAATCGTCGGTAAATATAACCCTATATTTATCATAATTTTGATTTATTGTTGAGGTTATATTATCAATACACCATTTTTCATTATTATAACTTGGTATTACAATTACAAATTTTTTATCTCCCAATTGATTTACATTTTGTATTACAACATCAGGTTCTTGTGTTTGTGTAATAATACTAGGAGCTATTTTAGTTATATTAGAATTATTTGTCATTGATATTTTTGATAATTCATCATATAATAAAGATAATTGTGTTGTTGGCGCTGGAACAAAAATTGGAGTAATATTTGAATCATTATTAGATTGCATTGAAATATTATTTTTAACTGCAAACCAAATTCTTCTTTTTCTTTCGGAAAAACTGCCATCATTAGTTTCTTTCCAATTATAAATATAATTTCCAGAATTAAATTTAACATTATCTATTCTTGCAAAACTCATGCCACATTCTTTTAATAATCTTTCAATGCAAGCCGCAGTTGGATAACTAGCCATACCAGTAAATGATAAATGATAAATGCCATTATTTTCTGGGACAGATACTGCCTTGTAAGGATCATTAGAATCACATACCGCAGTTTCTAATACTAAAGAATTTGCAGAATGACAAACATTTCTAATATGATTTTCAAAATTATGTAAATGACAAACTAAATCTAAATCTAATATAAAATCAAATTTTTTATTTGCAAAAGGCCAATTATGATCCAAATCTGCAAAAATAACTTTAATACCTGGAAATTTTTTTCCAACTACTTTTAAATGCTCTTGCCTAGCATCAACAACAGTAGTGTCTGCTCCTAATCTATATAATGCCCCACCAATATCTGCATGACCACACCCTAAATCAAGAACAGATTTTTGAACAAAACTCGTATGCCCAAAATAATCAATAATTCCCTTTATTTTATTTCGAGCTAAATCCAGGTATGGGCCATCAAAAGTCATAATTCTCTCTTAATACATTCAAATATTTAACATCATTTTTATGTTTAATTATACATATGATGTATATTATATAAAATCTATATATTTATCTTTACCACCACCTGAATAATTGTAGCAATTATTTATAAATTTTGGAAGATTTAGTGCCGCATATTTATTTTTAAATTCTCTATACTCTCCAGAATCTAATTCTCCCTGACCAAAATGATTGCCCATTTCTTCTATATACCCTATTTTATATCCAGATGCTCGTGAGCGAAATCCCCAATCTGCATCTTCATGACCATAGCATTCATATTCAGTAGTAAAAAATCCAATCAAATCATGTAACTTTCTATCAAATACCATGCAAGCAGATCCTAAATTGCCAGCCTCTTTAAGTTGAAAATTTTCTTCATTCATATTTATAATTGGATATGGAACATGTTCCATATTTACTCCAATTGAAAAATCAGGATTTTTTTCCATTACTTTAATACATTTACTAAGCCATTTTGCAGGCAACTCTATATCATTATCTAATGTACACAGCCATTTATCTTGATATTTGTCAGCAATTAATAATGCTTGGTTTCTTCCTATTCCAATCCCCATATTTTCTTTATTTAATTGAAAATCATAAGTTTGGCATAAATCATTTGTTGTTAATTTTTGTAAATATTCAATAGTTCCATCAGTTGATCCATTATCTATAACAATTAATCTATAAGCGCAATCTGTTGTTTCAAAGAAATTTTTCAACATTCTTTTTGTTAATTCGAGCCTATTATAAGTAACTAACATAATTGATGTGCAATCCATAATAATTTTCCTTTATTTCGTATATATCGCCGTGAATATTTTTCAAGATATTAATTATCTGATATGTATTTAATGTCCCTCATGAATTATAGAATGCGCATATTTAAAAAACTTGCCCAAACAGATACGACTACGACTACGCCAACAACCATAGTAAGTGGTACGCCAACTCCATTTTTAGTTACTGAACTATATCCTTCTGTTATTGTTGGGCTAAATCCAAGAAATATTAATTTTATTAATTTGTTGGGAGAAATATTAAATAAAGCTGCTTATTATTTAAGTAATGGTCAAATTATTTTATATAAATTAAAACAAGCATCATTTGAATCAGGAACCACTAGCATTAAAGACCCTATTCTTAAACATATAATAGATTTTACAAAATTAGCTCATGATAATCTATTTACTAATCAAGGAGAAATATATAAAAAAGAATTAACTCCTGAAGAAATAAAAATAATTACACAAAAATTACTTACTAGCCAACCTTTTTCTGTAATTCCATCATCTAATCCTACCACTTTTTTAACTTCTAAAATCGGCGGAAATTTAAAAGAATTTATTATTAAATATCTCAGCAACATTCGTTAAGGTTATATTCCACAGTATGTCTAGTATAAAGTTAAAAGACAGAATAGATTCTTATTCTGAAGTCAATGATTATAAACTTTTAAATAGAATTCCAATTATTATTTGTATTAATGGTCGTGGATTCTCTAAATTATCATCATTGCTTGATAAACCATATTCAAATCAATTATCTGAATGTATGTTTGCCACATTATTGAAACTATGTTCAGAGGTAGATGGTACAGTATTTGGTTATCATTTTAATGACGAATTAGTTTTAATTATAAGAAACGATCAAACAAATGAAACTAGACCTTGGTATGATAATAGATTGCAGAAAATTTGCTCTGCAACTGCATCAATTGCAACTTTACATTTTAATAATTGTGCGGCTGCTTTAGATTTAAACATAACTGGTGATCCTATTTTTATTTCTAGTGTTTTTACTGTACCTTCAATATCTGAAGCGGTTAATGTTATTGTATCAAAACAACAACAAAATTTTCATTCATCAATTCAATTTGCTTGTTTTTATGAAATGTTAAATAAAAAATATGATAAACCAACTATTAAAGAAATGTTAGTAGGATTATCTATTGATGAAAAAATTGATTTATTAAAACAAGAATGTCAAATTGATTTTAATAGTTACCCAGTTGATTTTCGTAGAGGCGTTGCAGCTTATAAAGTCCCACAAGTAATTGATAATGTTATTAAAAATAAATGGATGCTTAATGCTGAATTGCCAATTTTTACACAAGATCATTCTTTTATTTTTTCCATTTTGAAAAATGGAACTGATATTTTAAGAAATAATAGCTAATAATATTTTAACATTTATTTGTGAAAAAATGTTTTGAACATCCAGATAAAAAGAGATATCTTTCTAAAAAAGATCCAATATTATTTGGTCTTATGACTGAGCGTCGTGTTTTATATTTTGTTGGCGATTGGGTAGATGATTTTTGCAATCTAACATTAGATCAAATTGCTGATGTATTAGGATATGATCCTTGCGAAAACATTGGTAATAAATTAGCTGAACAAACAAATAAATAAATGAAATTTCCATTTCCGTCTATTGATAATGAAAATCCATTAACTTGGAAATGTAAACTTTTTGGATGTAAAGATGAATCCCCCTCATACTTATCTTTTCAAATAGAGGGCGAAAAGCATGGTATAAAAGGATTTAAGCGATTAACAGTTACAAGGACGCTTATTAATATTTCTCATAATGGCTGTTCTTGGTGTAGAAATTATAAAAAAATTATTGGCAAAGAAATAAATTCGCCATTTTTTGAAATGTGGGAATGTGACTGTAAAATTTGTAACAATAACTAATAATATGATATATAGTATATTACGCCGAATTAGTATAAAATTATTACTTCTGATTTGTAACCAGAAAAAATCGGGGAAGTACCGATATTCGGCTCCAAACTTTTGATCTAATACTAGTGAAACTAGTGTCGGCAGAACCCCCGATACACAGCCCTGACAGTGGCAGTCGAATTAACGATAGATGGATGATGGGCAGTTGATTAGAAGCATGCTAACATAGTATAAAAGTTATTACTTCAGTTCGGTAAACTGAAAAACTGGGGGCAGTACCCAGTGTTAGCTCAAAATAATAGGTCACCCCGCGGTAAAATCACCTTCACATGCTGGCAGGGACTCTGTAATATGTGGTGATACCTATTATTAAAAATTAAGTTATAAACTTGACAGTAATTTTTTAAGATGTATGTTGTTAGTGTGCAGTAAAAGTTGTTTTAAATATGGGCGGTAAGTGGCTTCGACAGGGCAAAGATTAATTAAAATGCAAACCGGGCAGGTTATATCCCGTTAAACTATAGTCAAAACATAACAGCAAATGATAATGCTGATCCAATTGCTCTAGCAGCTTAATTGGGGGTTCTAAGAGAGATATCCTTTGTATCAAAAGAACTCTAAACTACTAAGGGTAGTAAATATATCGTTTGCAGATCTATTTATGAAATAAATAGCAAATAACCATGAAGGGCGAAAATCTTCGGCTGATGTTAATATCAGAAAAATTAACTAAGTTTGTGAATGAATTTTAATTTTGAAATGTCTTGGACCGCGGATCATTCCCGCGACCGTCCACCAAATGTATTTTGTTTACAGCATATTTAATATTATAAATGGTAAATTTTATATTGGTAAAACAAATAATTTACAAAAAAGATTTACATCACATCTTACAGTTGCAAAAGGCGGCAAATTAAAATATCCACGAACATATAAAATTATTCATTCTGCCATAAATAAATATGGTTATAATAATTTTATTTTTTCAGAAATTCAATCATTTTTTAGCGAAATAGAATCTTATTCTGCTGAAGATTATTGGATTAAATACTTTGATTCAAGAAATCCATTATATGGATATAATATTTCCCCTGGTGGGAGGGGTTCAGGCTCTGGAATCAATAGTGCAAATTATGGATTAAAAAGATCCAATGAAACTAAACAAAAATTAAGAGAATCTCATTTGGGGGATAAAAATCAAAATTTCGGTACTCACTTTTCAAGTGAAACAAAAGCTAAAATAAGTAAAAATAATGGTATGAGAAAATTACTTGGCGAAAAACATCCAAAATCTATTCTTACAGAAGAAATAGTTAAAAATTTGAAATCAGATTTTAATAGCGATAAATTTTCTAAAAAAGAATTAGCTATAAAATATGGAATAAATTATAGAAATGTTATCGCCATATTAAATGGATATTCATGGAATCATGTACAATGATAAAATTACAATATTCGGGAGATAAGGGATCTAAATACCCTTATTTATTGTCCTGCTTGTCAAGCAAAATTTGAAATAAATATTTTTTATGATAATAAAAGTAATGAATTGTTTTGTCCAGTATGTGAGGTAAAAAATAAAACACCTTCAATTAAAATTATTTCTTCATAAATACTGAAACAATTTTCAAGATCATATCAATAATAGATTGAATCCAATTTAGTTTAATTGGATCTGTATTTTCAATTGGTTTTATTGGATCTGCTTCAAGAACAAACACAATAGGAATAATTGGTTCTGTAGGAGAATTGTCTTCAACATTTATTGTTGGAATTGATAATTCTCCTATTATTTTTTCATAATCACCAGACATCATAAATTGATGAAAATAACCAGTTACACCTTTAATATAATCTTCTTCTGGTGCAGTATAATAGTTTTGTAATTTAAGTCTATGACAAAAATCAGCGGCGTCGCCATTTTCAACTGCTATCCATGCATTTTTAAATCTATGATTTTTTAAAAAATCCAAATGAAAAGCAACTCCTTCAGATAATGAGTTAAAAGATCTAAACCATGACCCTGGATTATCTGAAGTTAGTACTATGCGTTTTCCATTTATTATTTCCCATACATTATTTAATGCACAATATTCAATAATATTATTAGGATTATCTATAGCTTTAATATTTCCCAAGTTCCAATTCCACATTGAAGTTGTTAATCCTGTTTCTAATGAATTTTGTGCATATAAAACTGCAATAGATTTTTTATTTGGCATTTTGCCAAATTGTTTTTGCCAACCATCAATTAATCCTTTAATTAATTGTTCTCTAGAACATTTAGTTCTAATCGTTTCAACTTTTTTTAACATAATTTATTCCTTTATATTTTTCCACGATTTGCCAGTTAATATATAACCAATTTGTCTATGAGACACTCCATATTCTAAAGCTAACTTACGATGAGAATATTTTCCAGTATTATATTTTTCAATAATTTCAAGTACTTGATCTTTTTTTAATTTTGACAATTTTGAATTATTACCGCTTCTTTTAAGCACACTACTTTTACTTTGCTTTCTACCAACCATTTGGCTAACAAGAGATTCTCTATATTCATTATTTTCCCATAATTTTTTAATTGCTATACTAATTTTAATTTTTGCTTCTTCAGAAATTATTTTACCTTTATTAGCTTTGCTTATTTTTCTTTTACGCTATCTGTTCAAAATCATACATTCAAAT
>Ga0315284_10000672_pt1 | contig 46843 bp, 88 predicted proteins | sample YL17G09_16_MG_FD_203696 | JGI IMG/M metagenome (GOLD analysis project Ga0315284, IMG submission 203696) | Sediment microbial communities from Yellowstone Lake, YNP, Wyoming, USA - YL17G09_16 | ecosystem: Environmental > Aquatic > Freshwater > Lake > Sediment | place: USA: Wyoming | collected...
ATGATCATAGTCACCATCCCAGTTATTGTCAATATCATCAATGATAGCATTTTGGATGTTATCAAGAAGATCGGGTAACTGATTACGACGTGTGGTTGGAAGAGGACGAATTTCGTTTAGAGTTATTCGATTCTCCGTCACAATCTTTGGATTTGGTCCAAGGTCTGTTCTCTTCGAAGCGAATGTCTTTGCTTGTTCGTAATTTTTAAAAGGCCCGTGCTTCTTTCCTGACTGCGTCTTAACCCAGTGTTGTTGAGGTTGTCCAACCCGTGCTATAGCCTGTTGTCTCCATTGTTGCTCACCTTGTTCTGCTCGATTGCGTTTCTCGGTGGGCGGCGAAGCGTGGATAAATTCTAGGAATCTCATTTCGGTCGTCCTTTTATATAGTGCAAAGGTATTTATAGCCAAAACGATGAAAATACTGTTGATTTGTGCGATTGGTATCAGAGATAATTGTATATCTTTTAATCATGGATGAGGAATATGAAACCCTTTCACGCAAATCGACTAGTTAAACTAGCACAACATTTAGCAACGATCCCAGAACAGTATTTTGATCTATCATCATGGGCAGAAGGCGAGATTGACGATCAGTCATACTTAAAGCAAGCTGGACTCAAGGAGCAGGATGAACAGACTTGTTCGGCTCAACAACTTATTGATGTTAATTGCGGGACGACTGCCTGTGCACTTGGATGGGCAGCTACAATTCCAGCTTTTCGAAAGGCTGGCCTCAAACTTGTCGTTGATGTTTCTACCCATTATCCTGACCCGTTTTGGGACGAGGACGAGGACGAGGATGAGATCGATCGTGAGACTGGTTTGACTGCAGGAAAATCCTATAGACTTATAGGTGACGTATACTACAAACCAAATAGTGATTGTATGCCATATAGTGGGATCAGTGCCGGTGCAGCATTTTTTGGTATAACATATGAGCAATCACAGTATCTTTTTCTTACTAGTTTCTATTTCGAAAAGATGGAAACGGGAAGTATTAGTGATGTAATTCAACACATCGTAGACGTCCTTTGGGACAATGAATACGGTGCACAAGCTTCAATCGTTGCATCACTTGAAGTTTAAGAGGATCAAAATGAAACACTTTCATGCAAATCGCCTAGTTAAACTGGCACAACACTTAGTAACAGTTCCATCAGAATTATTCGATCTCTACTCGTTTGCTGAAGGTCATCGAATTGATTATCACCATCTTACCAAAGCACGACTAAATTCCAGCTCGAGGGTAAAAGGATGTTCAGCTCAACAACTTGTTGATGTTAATTGTGGGACGACCGCATGTGCACTAGGTTGGGCAGCTACAATTCCTGCCTTTCGTAAGGCGGGTCTTTCATTAGATATCATAGTATTCGCCAATGAAGATCAGGATGACTATGAAGATGACTACTCGAGCACACCTTCGTCACAAACGAGTTCAATCTATGGGGATATTGAGTACAAATTACCAGATGGTAATAGTTATGTTAATTTTGAAGCTGGTTCAGAATTTTTTGGGATAACTGGTAGTGAATCGTACTATTTGTTTGATCCAAATGAGTATTACCCCCTTGATAGGAATATACCAGGAGTTGTAAAGAGAATCGAAGAGGTTCTTGACTTTTATGGATATACGAATCAATCGGTCCAGGTACATAATCTAACACGATAAACGGAGTTTAGAATGAAACGCTTTCATGCAAATCGGCTAGTTAAACTAGCACAACACTTAGCAACGATCCCAGAACAGTATTTTGATCTATCAACGTTTGCTGAGGGTGATGTAGTTCAAACAGATTATATCGATAAAGTAGGATTAAAGACAGATACATTTGATCAAAAATGTTCAGCAAAACAACTTGCTGAAGTTAACTGTGGCACTACTGCGTGCGCACTTGGTTGGGGAGCTACAATTCCTGCGTTTCGTAGAGCTGGTCTTTCGCTAGTTGTTAATATCGAATCTAAATATGAGCGCACGCTGTATGGTATTTACAAAAAAAGTACTGATCTGTCAATGTTAAACGGTAGTGTTAATTACGAAGCACCAGATGGTAGCGTTTATGACGGGTTTGAAGCTGGTTCAGAATTTTTTGGGCTAACTGGTAGTGAATCGTGCTATTTGTTTGATCCATATAGTTATGCCGTCTACGAACACAATATACCTGGAGTTATAGAACACATTGCAAAAGTTCTTGCAGATTATGGGTGGAGCGAAGAAGCAATACAGGTACAAACGTACAATCGAGATCGTTCTCGAGGGCAAGAGGCTCAGTAAAAGTCGGAAGGTTCTAATTGAAATCGGTTGTCACGATAAGTCGTTTTTGTTGAATAGATAGTATATCACAATAGGAGAAATACTATGCGTTTCAAACTATCTGCTATCGCCCTTGCAGTTGGTCTAACAACATTATCATCTGCTGCTATAAGTGAACGTTTTGAAGCTCCGTATCTCTACAATGGTCCTGGGATCACAGAGTTTTATGGGTTCGAAAAACTGCAAGCAGACGCTAGGGACAGACAACTTGTTACTGACCTCGTACTAATGCGTGCAAACGTGGTTGCAAGGTATGTGTATGTTGTCGATGCTGCTACTGGACTTCCTGTGTTCGAGAAAGACATTGATCGTATTGTTCCTATTGCATCTATCACAAAACTGATGACTGCTATTGTAGTTCTTGATGACGGAAGCGATCTCAATGAACTAATCACAATTACAAACGCAGACGTTAAGTGGTTAAAGGTAACTCGATCAAAACTTAACGCAGGAATGACACTACCAAGGGGTGAGCTACTTAGACTTGCTTTAATGAGTTCTGATAATCGTGCAGCTGTTGCACTTGCACGGACGTCTCCAGGTGGTGTTGAGGGATTTGTTGCAAGAATGAATGCAAAGGCAAATCAGTTATACATGAGTGACACACATTATGACGATCCAACAGGGTTGACGCCAACAAACGTTTCAACGGCACGTGATCTCGTTCGTATGTTGGAAGCAGCTTCCGATTATGATGAAATCAGGGAATTCAGTACGACAGAAAAGTATAGGGTAACTGTTGGAGTTCGAAAAACCGGGAAAAGGCGTGGGGATCCAATCGTTGTCAAGTATTCGAATAGTAATCCACTTATTCACAATGATACCTGGAAGATTGAAATGTCGAAGACTGGATATATTCGTGATGCCGGTCGTTGCCTTGTTATGCGGGCAACTGTCGCCGCCCGTGAAATGTATATCGTACTATTAAACAGCAAGACGAAACTATCACGCGTTCGTGATGCTATCACACTAAGAACAAAACTTGAAACACAATAAGGAGATAATTATGATCCCATCTGGAAAACCATCGAAAAGATTGACATACTATACACTAACAAAATCTGAAATCGAATCACTGATTGCTGCAGCACTACCTACCGGTGACGAGTCGGCAGGATCGTCACAAGTGACAATCACATGGGACGTTAGTAACCCTAGTGTTGAAGTTGAAGTGTTTGAGGTTTTTAAGTGATTGATATTGGACTACACTTCAAATTGTCAAGTGGCTTCGAAGATATCAGGGATTAAGGAACCATCATGAAATTTAGATACATGATAAAGACTATACTCAAGGTTGGATCTGTGAATTCTGATTCGCTTGAAGAGGACATCCTAAACGAATTGGGTGAAGAAGGATGGGAATTGGTCAATGTTATCGTCAGTGGAGATTTTAGAGTTCTTTATTTGTTACAGGAAATCCATGAAACAAAATCATGCCATGAAGTTAACATATTTGTTCCACAAACGAATAATTACAATGAACAAATAAGACTTGCAGCACTACCGTGGCTTTCAAGTGGATGGACCGTTGAGTTTAACGACTTTCATGATTCGTCACGATTCGTTAGCTATGCTCAAGGTGGTGGTGTATGGAAAGTAAGAATTTATCATGCTTCCCCTGACGCACATCCGGAAAATCCTATGTATAATGTACGTATATAAAGGTTGGATATAATGTCTAATGAACTAATAGAACTTGACGAGTTTATTGGCGAACTCAATGATGTTCCAGTTCGGTCAAATACTGTGAGGCCCATTGCGAAATGCGAGATGACGAACCCGTCAGATGAAGTATCAAGTGCAAGGGGATCATCTATTGGTAGACCAAAGGTGTGGGCTGTTAATGGAGCAAATTTCTATCCATGTGAGCAAACATCAACGAAACTTCCACCAGGACAGTATACAATTAACCACGACAATCGCGGATTCCACTTCACACAAAGAGATACAAAGTTCGATGCGTTCATTCGTCTTCCAGATAGTGCATCTGATGAAATTATTGCACATATTCGCGAGTTCTGGAGCAAAGAAGAATTATTCCGTAAGCATGGATACTTATGGAAACGTGGCGTTCTGTTATGGGGACCACAAGGATCCGGAAAGACAACAATAGTTCAAATTGTTGCAAACGAAATTGTAGAAACAGGTGGGATTGCTGTGTACTGTGAACATCCTACTGCAACAGCTCAGGGACTTGCAATCCTTCGACGGATTGAACCGACACGACCAGTTGTTGTAATTATTGAAGATATTGATGCTGTAACAAATGACTATGGCGAATCATCACTTCTTGCTCTTCTTGATGGCGAGTTACAGGTTGATAATATTGTATTTGTGGCAACCACGAACTACCCAAAACAACTTGACAAGCGTCTAATTAATCGTCCATCACGGTTTGATATTGTTCGAAAGATTGGAATGCCAAACGCATCAGCCCGTGAAGCATATCTTGTTGCTAAGAATCCAAGACTTGGCACTCCTGATGCTGCTACCGAACTCCAGGTGTGGATTAAGGGGTCTGATAAGTTTTCCATTGCACATCTTCGTGAACTAATTATTTCCGTTGAGGTCTTGGGACAGGATTATAAGTATGCAATAGAGCGTCTTACAAAGATGAACACACAACTTCCTGATGAGACAGAACTAACGGGGTTTGGATTTACGAAAAGTTGAATTTAAAGTGCGCCATTTTTGTTGATAAGGAGAAACATAATGTTTGAATGGTTAATGTTTTGGAAGGAAAAGCCAGTTATAGTTGGGTCAAAAATAGAACCAGACTATTCAGTTAAGAAGACGCCTGAGTACCGTGCAATTACAATGTATTCTGCGTTCTGGGTTCAGTTCTGGGTGCCTAATAGGGCTGATAAATATCATGGTGGGTCTTGGTATGGAATTTCATTCAGTGATACTGGTTATATGTCCGTTTCTTTTGTTGAACTTAAACAAGCGTTTTCGAGTGCTGAAGAAGCATGTTCTGTTGTTAAAAGACTGAATGCCGGAGAAAATTTTTTTCCTGAGTATGATATTGCCAAGTATGCTGTTTTGGATTGTGATTGTTTAGAACCTGATGCTTCTAACCCTTACGATTCGCTTGCGCCGACAAAAGATTGAGAATCGTTAAAAGTCTCACGGAAATCCTACAGGATAATCGATTTTCCGCATTACAAAACGTAATAGATTACTGTAGATATTAATTAAGATTTGGGAAGGGTAAAATATGGAATATAACACAACGCGCGGCGCACTGTTACCATATTATCGTGACACGAATGTATTAAGATATCTTGTTCACATTCCTTCAGATCCGAAATATGGCGGAACACAATGGCAACTCGGTAAGGGAAAGATTGATCCAGGTGAGACAGCGATACAGGCCGCTGTTCGTGAAGGATTTGAAGAACTTGGCATTGAACAAACAAATTTCAAAGAGGAACCAAAACTGTTTGGAACTTTTAAGAAGGTTGCTGTGTTTGTCGTAGAGGTGATCGATTGTAATGATCTTGTTGCACCAGGGTCTGAAACACTCAAAGTTTTTTGGCTAACAAATGACGAGTTTCAGCAAGTAGGTCGTGATATTCATAAGTACATTATTGATAGTGTAGAGAAATCTCTCACTGTTGACAATAAAAGAGAAACTAGCGTATAATAGGGGGAAATGTTATGGAAGTAATCGTTCGAGGAAAGAAGATTACAATTGGAACTGACTACCGTACTGGTTCACTTATGCCAGGGAAAGTTCATGGACGAGTGTGGAACGATTATGGTACAAATGAACTAAAGATATATAACATGTACTCAAGGTTGTGGGAAAGTTACGACTCCTGGGTTGAAAGTGAAGTACAAGGATGTAAGTTTCCAATATAAGTTGAGTCAAAATGAAACATTGTATAAGTTGTGGTAGTTCAATTTCCGACCAACAAACAGTATGCTCGATGTGTTATGGAGATATTGATTATGGTCGCGATGGATACTATAGAGATTGGGCAGAACAAGAACAACAAAGGATAGAGGATAATGGCATCAAAGAGAGACACAATTAAACTACAAAGTACAGCATCACGACACTTCTATACGACATCAAAGAACAAACGAAATACTGTTGAGAAGTTAAAATTGATGAAGTATGATCCCGTTGTTCGTAAACATGTACTCTATGAAGAGACAAAGTTAAAATGAGTTGTAGTAGAGAAGGTTATGACTTATTTCATAAACCCGGACGTTATCACTTCTTTCGTGATCTCAAACGTGGACGATTCAACCATCTAATGTGGTGTGATACGTTTGGTCAAGTGTTGTGTAAGATCATTAGGCACAATGTGTATAACGCAGCCGACGATTCTAGTGACTATGAACCAGCTTGTACAAGATGTCACAAATTCCTTCCCGGTGCTCGATATGTTCAACAAGAACGAGATCAAACCTATAAGGGTTAAGATAAATATTAAACGAGGTCTCCGGGCTCATCCCTCAATAAAATTCTGCGCCCATTAACTAAACGGAGATAATAATGGCAAAGTTTATTAGCACAAAGACATACAAAGAAATAGCACCAGTAGCATATAGGCAGTGGCGAGATGAAGGAAATTGTCATTTTGTTCATGGATACGCTCTCACATTTCACTTTGAATTTGAATGTGATGACTTAGATGCTCGAAACTGGTGTGTTGACTTTGGAGGGTTACGTCCTCTAAAGGATCTATTAGAAGAATGGTTTGATCACAAACTTCTTGTCGCAGAAGATGATCCACATCGTGACGCTCTTCTAAAACTTGGTGAGCTTGGGATTGCTCAGATCACTCAAGTTGAGAAGACAGGATGTGAGGGACTATCAGACTTTTTATACAACTACGTTAACGATTGTTTCCTTCGAGATTATGGTTGGGATACTCGTGTGTGGTGTTGTAAAGTTGAAGTTCGTGAGAACGAGAAAAACAGTGCAATGAGAGTTGGTCATAGACCAGAATCATCAATCTTTGATGGTACAAAATCAATTGGAAAACTTGCTCTAGTAACAGACAAGGAAGTAGTGTTCCATGAACATGCCTTGGATGGAAGGGGTGTTCGAGATCAATGAGCGAGTTTTGGTGTTTGTTGACGCTGGTGGACTAAATCCACACTAGAAAAGGAAAGAGGACGCAACAGTAACAAAGACTGTTATTCATAGGCGTCCTCTAGAGATGCCACAACTTAATGTGGACTTATAGGAATATTTATGCAGTTCAAAATTATGGCTCATATCGAGGCAGTTCGATTCAATCCCGAGAATTGTGGTCGAACTGCGATGATTCGTGTAACATCATATGAACACATTCCTCTCGAACATCACGAGAAATATGTTGAGACCATACGGTTACATTTCTATGATGTTACCGATTATGAGTTTCAAAGGTGTGAAGTGAAGAAGTACTTTCCAATTTCTCACCACCAGGCAAAGCAGATTGTTGAGTTTGTTCTAAGAAATATTGATGTTGATACGATGATTGTTCATTGTGATGCAGGAATTTCAAGAAGTGCTGCAATCGCACTTGCGTGTTGTGAACTATTGAATGATGTTGATCAGAGTAATTTAATTCGTAACTCGCCGGTATACCATCCGAACGAAACTGTTCAAAGAAGAATTCTAGAAGCTGCACAAGATTATCGCGACACATTCGCGTATTTGGAAAGACATGAAAATGTTCCAATCATTGTTCCTAGCAGGAGCATTATTACTAACAAGTAATGTGTTTGCTGCTGATCTTAATAATTTCGACATTATGGAGTCGAAGGGGTATGGTTGTTTTCAATATATTAATCTAGCTGAAGCTGTTGCACAAAATCGTGATGATCCTATTAACATAATGTCACATGACCTTCAAAGAGCTGATTCAGCACACTCAATGCACAACGACGTAAAAAACTTTATTGAGATAGTACATCCTGGATTTTATGATGACCTATATCAACACATTACAAGCCTGATTGTTGAAATCTGGACGAACAGGCAAATCTCAACAGAGTTAATCAAAAAGTATGCTACACTTAACTGTCAGATCTTCAAGGGTGAAACTTCAAAGTTTCTTTCATTAAACCAGTGGGAACTTATTCGGAAACAACTGTGAAGAAATTTAAGGAACAATGATGTTTGAAAATGAGATAGAAAAAGAAAAACGAAAGTTGTTCGAGAATGGTACAACAAAGAGTGCACTTGATATCGTTCTTGATAAACTATCGAAGGATCTTTTTGGAAGATCACGAACGGGAAGTCTTGAAAAACAGATCTGCGTGATCTGTGGTGGAAATGCGAAGAAATTTCGAGACAAAAAGAGTGAGAAAGAATACCTGGAAAGTGCAATGTGTCAACAATGTCAAAATAATGCATTTAGAGTAAAATAATGGAAAACTGTCTAATAAACGTTGAAACCCTAATTATGTTTGATATATAATTCTTCTTTAACTGATGATTAAGGAAGCAGCGATCTAGGTCTGAAAAACCCCACTGATCATCCAACCATTAGGAGCTAACTATGTTTGGAATGAATGAGATCGTCTATTTTCTGTTGGGGATGACTGCGTACACGTTCATGTGTATTTTCTATGGTCCAAAAGCTTGGAACACGATTCGTCCATTCCTATACAGACTACTTTTCGGCAAAGACGAAGTTCTTCGTGTGTTTTGGTACGCCCAACGAGCTCGGTATCGTCGCATAGCTAACAATCGTAAGATTACTTCACGATCGTGAACACTTATTCCTCAACCGAGATCTCTGGAGAAATGAGGATCCCTTCTCCGTGCCTAACATGCGGCAATCTCTCGACAAAGGTTGGCTGGTGAATGAATGTCAGGGACCTTCTCGATTTGACGTAGCAAGAGCTGGAAAACTTTACGGCTGGATTGCAGCGGTAATTGAAGTTTGGTATGATCGTCTTATCGAGGGTGTGGATATTATTCCGCTCTAAATGAATGTTGACCACAGCTATGAACTTCTACGTTTACGAATACATCGATCCAGTTACCAATTTGCCATTCTACATTGGCAAGGGCACAGGGAATCGTATGTTCGTTCATCTGAAAGAATCCCTCGAGAGCACAGGCAACAAACGTAAGACCAAACATATCCTGAACTTGCAAGCACAAGGTCTCGAACCAATCGTTCGCAAAGTTCAAGAAGACATGACAGAGGACAGTGCGTACGATCTGGAAATGCAACTCATTCAGAAGTACGGTCGGAAAGGACTCGATCCAAACGGCATTTTGCTGAACTATTGCATAGACAACAGACCGCCGCATCGGTACGGTAAAGATCACCACCAGTATAGTAAACCCATCATCACAGAGCACACTGAAGAGACAAAGCGAAAAATCTCGCTTGCTCATAAAGGTCGTCCAAGCTGGCACAAAGGTCGTACTCGTTCTGACGAATTCAAGCAGAAAACGTCCATAATTCAACGTGGCAAAAGAGTTTCCGAAGAGACACGAAAGAAGATTCGAGCTGCGACAACAGGTGCAGGAAATCACAACTACGGAACAATGTGGATTACGGACGGAACAAACAACACCAAACTGAACGCCGTTGATACTATTCCAGAAGGATGGTACAAGGGAAGAACAATAACAAGGAGAGACCCCCATGTTCGGTGCCAATGAAATTGTTGGAAAAAAGTTCTTCAAAGACGCCCCAAAAGACAGCTTGTTAGTTACTTCCCGCTTCTTCACAATTCAGGGCGAGGGCCCATACCGAGGTTTTCCGGCCTACTTCGTCCGTCTAGCCAAGTGTAACCTGGCCTGTTCGTTTTGTGATACCTACTTTGATTCAGGTGAGTACCAAACATTTGATCAAATCTTTGCCGATGCTGATAAACAGATAGGTGAATTTTATGCAAGGCGTGGTATGGAAGTTCCTATGTGGGCGAAGTATGATGAATCACTTCTTTCACCAAGAAAGATAGTACTCGTTATCACAGGTGGAGAGCCTACACTTCAATCTAATCTGACTAAATTTCTAGAACAAGCTAACAAGATTTTCTTCCACACTCAAATTGAAAGTAATGGTACAGATCCTCTAGCACTACCAGACGAAACTACACTTGTGTGTTCACCAAAGTGTTTGGAAAAGAAACGAAACGGTATAGACGTCGCTGTTCGCTATCTAGAACCGAAAAAGGAAATGCTTGAGAGAGCCGATTGTCTGAAGTTTGTTATGTGTGCACCCGATGGAGATCAGAGTCAATTTACTCCATACAGTGAGATCCCACAATGGGCGCATGAGTGGGCTGCAAAAACAGGTAAAGAAGTATTTGTTTCTCCAATGAATATCTATTTGCAAGAACCACAGAAGGCAAAGAACCTTCGTGTGCAGAGGCAAAGTGGCGAGATCACAATTGAAGAACGTTCAACAGTTGACGAAGTAATTAGTTTCTGGGAACCTGGACTTCTTGACATGGAGAAGAATCGTCGTAACCATGAGTACACAGCAGACTATGCAATGCGTCATGGATTCATTCTCAATCTACAAATCCACCTATTTGCAAGCCTACCATAAGAGGGTGATGTATGCAACACATTGATGCAATTCATAATGCTATTGTTTTGTCAAATACTGAAATAACAAATATCCTAACGAACATAGGATGGCCAACAATTATTGATGCAATTAGTGAAACATTTATTGAAGAAGCGCACGGAAGAGTTGTTTCACCAGCAAAGACAGTGATAAGTTTTCCTGAGACGAATAACGATTTTCGTTTGATGCCAAGTTACATGAAGTTGTATCCTGATTTTTGTGGTGTTAAGATTATTGGTGCATGTACAGATAATCCAAGGAAATACAATCTTCCACTTGCAATCGGAATGTATGTGTTAAACGACAAATTGACACAACGTCCATTGATGATGTTTGATGCTGGAATTCCAACAGCATGGAGAACTGCTGCTGCAACTGCTGTAGCAGTTCGTAATATGACTGCTCCTCATGCTGAGATTCTTGGTATTATTGGATGTGGTGTTCAAGCACATTACCACATTCCAGCAATTCGTGCCGTTCGCAATCTAACAAAAGTTATGGTTTGTGACCTCGATGAGGCAAAAATGACAGCTGTTATCGATCAACATTGGGGAAATATTGTTAGAGCTACAAAACAAGAGATTTTGGAACAAGCTGATATCGTTGTCACAATGACACCAACGATCAAGCCTCACATATTGACAAGTGATGTTCAAAATCGCAGCATGTTAATTTGTGCTGTTGGTGGAGATTCAGAAAAGAAAATGGAATTTGAGCCAAGCATTCTTACTGTTACTGATCATTTTTGTGATAGTTTGGAACAAGTAGCGCATACAGGAACAGTTCATATAGGTTTACGTGATGGTATAATTAAACCAGAGGATCTTAAGTCGCTTGGTGATCTTATGGTAGGGAAACAAAAATACGATCTATCAAAACCATTGAAGATGTTTCTAAGTACTGGTGTAGCACTTGAAGATCTTGCGATGGCAATATTGTTATATCAAGTAGCGCGGCTTGATGATGCTGGATGGTATTGATAATGGAAAGATCGTTTGAACATTCAATACAAATAAGGTCTGGAAAACGATTCTGGCCTCTTGATCCGAGAGTGGAAGAAATTGACATTCATGATATTGCACATGCTCTGTCAAACATCTGTCGATTTACTGGTCATTGCTTGAAGTTCTATAGCGTTGCAGAACACAGTGTGTATATTTCTATGTTCTGCCCACCTGAGTATGCATTATGGGGACTTCTTCATGACGCATCAGAAGCATATCTTGTTGATGTCCCAAGACCAATCAAACCTCTATTATTGAACTATAAGGCAGCAGAAGATCGTCTAATGGAACTTATCTGTGAAAAATTTGATCTTCAGAAAGAAATGCCTGATTGTATTAAACAACTTGATTATGACATTATTGGCAACGAACGCGACCAAATTATGGCGCCTCCATTAGTTCCATGGGGAAATCAAAGTAGTGGTATTCCAGGGCTTGTAATTCAATGTTGGTCACCCGAAGAAGCACGCGATCTGTTTATTCGAAGGTTTTGGGAATTATATCATGGATATGATATTGACTGGGTAACAAAACATAGTTTTGGAAACACATCTGTTAATATCGATCCAGTTGATGTCAAACTTAATCGTCAGGTTGACAGTTGGGATTTGTGGACAAGTGATAATTAAAGGACTAATAAATAGTATTTTTAGGAACACTATGAAGCTCGTTGAGGTGGTATTGCCAAGAAGACTACCGACATCTAGAGGAACGTCACCAGCAGCCATATCACCAACTGGTCAGCGATTCTATAGGTCTATTATTTCCATCAGATCAACAGACGAAAGTCAGATGAGCGTTGAAGAATTTGTCGAAACTGTAATAGCTGATATTGCCGCAGCGTTTGACGGATACGAAGATAAACACATCTCTGAGCAAGATCGCAATACTATGATTGATTGGTTGGTTAGTGATATTGAGGCGCACCCACCGTCGCGCCAATTATTCAAACAAAGTGTTGATGAATTGATACACAACGATCCAATGTGGTCACAAAATGAAGTTGACGAAATTAACCGACGTATCACATTTTAGACCCAAATATTCCGGTTTAAATTTTCGTTGTCATCCTATAAATATCTTTATATAATTACTGATCAATTTGATCTTAAGGAATACAAAATGTTTGCAGCAATTTATCAACCTACCGAACTGTTTGGACAGGAAGCGCATGCGCGACTCCCCGAGCCTACATTCGCGCCTTTGGAGATAATGTTGTCGGTGTAAAGCAAACAAGACAAAATTATCGAAAAGGGCGCAATCGAAAGATTCCGCCCTTTTTGTTTTGCGATGTAGGTTTAGAAGTATCGGTGGTGTGAGTAACTCAATTGGATAGAGGCTCTGGCTGTGAACCAGAGAGGTGCCGGTTCGAATCCGGTCTTACACCCCACTTGGATATACGGGTATTATTTTCGAGTCTAAATAAAGCAGGAGGTGCTTTATGAAGACGTGTACAAAATGTAAAGAAGAGAAACGATTAGATGAGTTTAGGAATAGAAAACATTCTAAGGATGGAAAACAATTTCAATGTAAAACATGTGCTGATCTTGGATCAGAAAATTGGCGTCAAAGGAATTTGAAAAAAAGAACAAAACAACTACAAGACTATAGAGCCAAAAACAAAGAAGAGTTTGATATTTGGAAACAAGAAAGAGGTTGTGTCGTTTGTGAAGAAAATGATCCAATTTGCTTAGATATGCATCATCTTGATCCAAGTATTAAAGATATTGAGCTATCTAAATTACATAACAGTCCTAAACGACTTAAAAGCGAAAGAGAAAAGTGCGTTGTGGTATGTTCTAATTGTCATAGAAAACTACATGCCAATAGGATAACAAGGGATAAAAACGGAAATAGTTTGTTATTTGTGACTGTTTCCCCTAAAAGTAGTGAATACTAGCTGTGGGCCAATTGGTAGGCTACCTCATCTGGAGTGAGGATATCGCGAGAGTTCGAGTCTCTCCAGCTAGACCAAACGTTGTTGCGTGGTTAAGTGTTACTTCGTGAAATGTAAACACATCTAACTTAAAATTAGACTATTGTGGGTTCAAATCCTCACAGTTACACACTTAGCAATTTTAACTCAGTGTTTAATGCCTCTGTGGCGGAATCGGCATACGCGTTGGTCTTAGGAACCAAATTTTGGGGGTTCGAATCCCTTCAGAGGTACCAGATGTTGTTGTATAGTATAGCATTTATTGGGTCTATGGCGTAAGTGGTCTGCGCGTGTGTCTGAAGAACACAAGGAGACGGTTCGATTCCGTATGGACCTACCGAATTTACAATGGGTCGGTAGCATAATTGGGAATGCACCTCACTTGCAATGAGGAAGAACGGGTTCAAATCCCGCCGTATCCACCATGAAAGTTAGCTCCTATAAGCTAATGGTAGACTACATCTTTGGTAAAGATGCTGTATAGGTTCGATTCCTATTAGGAGCACCAAATAAAAAATTCTCCGCGTGGGCTAATTGGTAAGCCTCCTGATTTGGGGTCAGGTTATCATGGGAGTTCAAGTCTCTCCGCGGAGACCAATACTATACTTTAAACCGTGAGGCAGCTGGTGTGGCCACTGGACTTTCAATCCAGCGAGATGGGATCAAAACCCATACGGTTTACCAAATGGGGGCGAGGAGTGAAGTGGTCGAGCCAACAGCCTTTGAAGCTGTTCAAAGTACGTTCGAGTCGTACCGCCCCTTCCATAATTGGGAGTTGGCGTAATTGGTAAACGCACGTACAATACCACTGATACCCTCAACCGAGTTGACTAAATAAGGGAAATGTTAGATAATTGTCAAATAAAGAGGAGAAGAGAATGAAGGTCGTTATTAATAAGTGCTACGGAGGATTTGGTCTTAGCGAGAAGGCTGTTGAAAGATACTTCGAACTAAAACAGTGGAATCTTGTCAAAGAGCCGAAAGAATTTTGGGGACCAAATTTTTATAAAGATGAGATTAGTAACGATACGATCTTTGTTGAATATGATATGGTTAGGAGTGATCCAGATCTTGTTCAAGTCGTTGAGGAACTTGGAGATCAATCATCCGGAAGTGATTCGGCGTTGAAGGTTGTTGAAATTCCTGATGATGTACGGTGGCACATTAGCGAATATGGTGGTATTGAGTGGATTGCTGAAGACCATCGTAGGTGGTCCTAGAATTTGAAGATTGTAACCCGAAGTTTTAAAATGAAGTTATTAGGCCACGTATCCCAATTGGAAGAGGAGCTACACTGAGACTGTAGTAATGTGTGGGTTCGAATCCCACCTTGGCCACCATGAAGACACTGATAACACTATTCTTGTTGTTCCCACTTATCTGTTTTGGACAAACGTCTCCACAGACTGTTGAGCAATGGAATAATAAATGTAAGATCCTAGCTGGTTATGCCAGAGCTGTTGCAATCGTACGTGATTATGACGCTGACATAGGTAACGTACGTACAGAACTTGAATTACACAAAAGCCAAAACAATATTGACCTACCTTATGAACAATGGACAGCATTGAACGTATGGATCGATATAATCTACAACAATTACGATTTTTCACCTGAATATATCTATCGTCGTGTCCTCCAATCTTGTACAAATCTAGAGAAACTCTAAATGTTAATATTTCTTGATACAGAGTTCAGTGATTTTACCGATATGGAGCTACTTTCTATTGGAATGATTACCTGTGATGGTAAGCATCAGTTGTACCTTCAAAGAAACGATTATAACTACGGTTTATGTAGCACATTCGTAAAGACAGACATTATTCCACTTATGGACAAAATAGGAAACCATATTGTTGGTTATTGTGAACTACAATATAGAGTGAAAACTTGGTTGAAGACACTCCCTTATGATGAAGTTGAGATCGTTGTTGACTATCCTGGCGACTGGATGTTGTTACGAGAGTTGTGGACGTTTGGCGAAGCGCTTCCTGAGAATCTTAAGGGTGGGCTGATGCTATACAACCTAGAGGGGGTTCGTTCAGATCTATTGTCTGATGGAATTACTTTATTCTGGCGTGAAAATCCAAATTTCAAACAACATCGTGCCGATCATGATGCAGCAGCAAACCGTGCTGGCTATCTCCATTGTCTTGAACAGTTATATTAAGCCCGTTGATTTTCCCTAAAGAACAATATATAATTCAGAAATGATTTTACTGATGAGATCGATCAGTGGTGTTGTAGGCATACAATGTTAATGGTAGGGAAAGTAAAACGGAGCATGGGCAACTGGATCTTTGATTCAGCAGATACCGCACCGGCCATAAAGAGTCATTGAGGATAGCTTTTGGTGCCAAACCTCAACAAAAAGTAGTGGACCATTGGTGGCGTTGCAACACCACCATATCACAGTGGAGGATTAAATTTCTCCACTGTGACCAGTCTGATTTGGGGGATTAAATATAAATCCCAAAACCATAAATACTCTTCAAAGGGAGTGTTTATGGAGACAAAACAATGCACAAAATGTTCAGTTGAAAAACTAATAACTGAGTTCTACAAACAAAGTCGTTTGAAAGATGGATCAGCGTCGCAATGTAAACAATGTTCGAACATATCTTATACGAACAGTAGACGAAAGAAGCCAGAACACTATTTAAAAGTTCAAAAGAATAGAACTATAAAAACAAAAGAAGCAGTTGATGAATACAAAACTAAGTGTGGTTGTATCAAATGCGGTGAAAACGATTCTGTTTGTCTTGATATGCACCATATTGATCCAACCACTAAAGAATCCGAAGTTTCAACACTATACAAGTATAGTCTGAAAAGGGCAATGAAGGAAGTTGAAAAATGTGTTGTTTTGTGTGCAAATTGTCATAGAAAGTTGCATGCAAGTAGATTCACACTAGAAGATCTAGGTGTGGGAAAGTCTGGTTAATCCGCTTGTTTTGGGAACAAGAAAACGTTGGTTTGAATCCAACCACCTAGACCAATATTATAGGATAAAATATATGCCTGTCTGGAATGTACCCGATATTGAAGTAGAACCATTTATTGCTCTAATTAATTGGATGGTATTTGATTACCATGGTGAGCAACATATCGCTGGTTACAATTTTAAAGACGATGAAGGTCGTGTTTCGTCAAAAATTGTTGAATGGGACTATCCTAATCGTCAAGCAACCACAAATAGTAGTCGTATCTATAAACTTCTTGGTATCCCTCAACTTAGCGACAGTGCTAAATATGTTTTCGAGAGATGGGCGATCATCAACATTGTATCTGTTGAAGACTTAAAAGATGTGTCACAAGAAATTTCAGACAAGATGCCTAAAGATGAATGACGAACTACAACGATATAAAGATTGGGTTAATGATCTCCAATCGGGTATGTATATCAACTGTGTTTATTGTGGACATCGATACGGTCCAAATAGTGAAGTCCCAGCATCAATGGCTGACGTCTTAAGAAAACATATTGAACAATGTCCGGAACATCCTATGTTGACCCTCAAGAAAGAAAACCAAGAACTAAAAGAAAGAATAGCCGCATTGTTGGCTTATAAACCAGCATAAATAATTCTTAAGTGCAAAAATGTCAGAAAAGCTATGTACAAGATGTAAAGAGACAAAACTAATAAGTGAGTTTTACAAACGAAAGGATTCAAAAGATGGTTTGCAACATCAGTGCAAATTGTGCTTACACAAATACTATGCTGTCCCTGGAACAACAGAGAAATACAAGGCAAGAGTTAAGCGTCGTAGACACGAAAATGCACAAAAGATGGTTGAATTAAAAATAACACTTAAATGTTATTTTTGTGATGAGTGCGAACGATGTTGTCTTGATTTTCACCATAAAGATTCGCTTCAAAAAGATAGGAACGTGTCACATATGGTCACCACTCATAGTTGGGCAAACGTTTTAAAGGAAATTGAAAAATGTATCTGCGTATGTAGTAACTGTCATCGTAAGATACATGCAGCAATAATCGTGCTGGAGTAGCCAAGTGGACGACGGCATCTGCATCGTAAGCAGGAAGGAATATCCTCACGCAGGTTCGAATCCTGTCTCCAGCTCCACAATAACAGTCCAATTCTGTCAGGAGGCTCCATGAGTGAGAAGAAAAAGGTCTACATTGATAAAGATGAATGGTATCCATGTTATGATTGGAAACCTGAAGAGGACTGGTATGATTCTGAATACTTCAAGAAGCATGCAATTGAAGTAGATCAAGTAACAATTGAACGTTGGGAGACAATAAGTAAGAGTTTCCATGAATTACAACGAGAACTAATGGAACTATATTATAAGGCACACAAGAATGTCTAAAAATAGTAAAAACGCCCAGAAGCACGCAAAAGCAAGACAATGGTCAGCACAACGCCAAAACGGTAGTGGTGGTCCAGCAAGAACACAAAAGAAAAGTACAAAAATTAAGGTCTGGTGGAAGAAGTCTGCTGAAGAAAGAGCAAAGTTACTAGAGAGGCGACAGAATAATGAAACTGAATCGACGTAAGTTTTTACAACTATTTGGAATAGTAGCAGTAACTCCTGTTGTTGCTAATGCAATCAGTATACTACCAATTAAACCACCATCAGGTGGCGATTGTGTCATAAAATGTGGCAATACCGGTATTAGTGGTAACATTACCATTGGAGATGTTTGGTGGAGAAATGAAGCTAGTGATCTGAGAATTGCAAATATTCTTGGTCCATCGAATGGTCCTGTATCAAAGGAATATGGAGTATGTGGAAATATGTACTTTAACACCGACGATGGGTATCACTATATTTACGATGGTGCTAACTGGATAAAGATAATTAATGACCCGACGCGATCTACTTAAAGTACTTGCAGTAATCCTGCTAGTCCCTCTTACAGCCCAAGGACGAAACGAAGTTGTACTATATGGTACATCGTGGTGTCCATATTGTAAAATGGCTCGTGACTTATTTGAACGGTATGGAATTATCTATAGGGATTATGATATAGAAAACGATCGTCTGGCTTATGAAGAGTATAAACGTCTTGGTGGTGTTGGTGTTCCATTGATTGTCATTAATGGTACAAATGTATATGGGTATGACGAGAAAAGAATCAAACGGTTACTAGGAATCTAACAGTGAATTTCGAAGAAAGAGTTAGTGCTATACTCAAAAACACAAATCCTGATATTAGTGACGAACAAATCGCAACAATTATATCAGAAACATCACCTCAAAAAGTTGCTGAAGACCTTGTCTCTGTACAACCGATTGACCTAACATTTGAAGAACTCGCCGCTGGTTTTGAAGTATTAGAACAACTGATGAAAATTAACAAAGACAGGTTATTTTACTGATGAAAGTCCTTATTGGAAAGGGATTTGGTGGATTGTGGAGAGCTCTTACAGCTGAACTACTTCAGGCTTTATATAAAACCCATCCTGAATACTTTGGAACTCCATTTGAGGTAACGAAGGATAATTGGCCCTACGTTAATCAGCCTGAAGTTGGGTTGATTATTACGCCAGATAATATGGTACAGCATTTTGATGCAAGTATTGACAATAAACATGCAATTGAACTTCGAGTGAACATTGACGTTCAAGCACTATTTGAACAATACGGTCGGAAAGAATTCTTCGCAATTATTGATGTTCCCGATGGGGTTGATTGGGACCTACAAATGAACGAGTATAATTCAGTTGAGATGGTTGTTGAGAAACATCAAATATGGACCGCGTAGAGAGTCCATGTATCGAAGTGTGTCGTTTAGATCATTTGACGTGGATATGTATGGGATGTTTTCGAACGGCACAAGAAATCGCAGAATGGCCAGCAGCAAGTGACGAACAAAAAAGAAAAATTCTGGTAAGTGTCGAATGTCGAAAGGAGAGTGTATGAAAACTAAAACCCCAACAATGCACGAAAAGATTATACAGTACGAAGATCTTTTGCATCGCATTCAACTACTTCGTGAGGTTACCATGGATGGCGATGCTGTTCGAGAACTTTTAGATAATATTTGTAGATGGAGTTATGCTCATAGACAAGGGAACGGTGAACTATCAGAACTACAGCAACAGAAATTGATTAACGGTCAATTTTGGAAATTAACTGATCGACGTATATAATTAACAGTAGAGTGGTGTAATGGAGCACGACGAGGCTTATACCCTCGATGTTCGCCGGACAGGCGGTTGGTCTGGGTTCAAGTCCCAGCTCTACTACCGACAGGAGATTACATGAAACTAGAAATTTTGGCTCAAGTACTTTCGTTTGTTATTAATACTACTGGTCTTCCGCCAGTATCAGTTGAAGAGCTTCCTGAGATTATACCTGTGACAGTCGAAGAAATGACCGAGATTGGTTGTCAACGGTTCAACATAACACGTGAAGGTTGTGAATCTTGGAAAAATGAAGCTAAAACTGTACAAGCCATGTTCATTCCAAGTTTATACAAAGTGTATTATCAAGCAAAATATGATTTCGAAAATAGCCGTATGGCACGATCGTATCTCGCACATGAGTTGACACACGTCCTTCAATTTAAGGCAGGTGTGTTGAAAATCGATACATGTGATGATCTTTATGCTGCTGAAGTTCTGGCATATCAAGTACAAGATAAGTACCTTGGTGGTGACCAACCAATATTCACAAGATTGTTTCGTAGATCATTCCGTTGTACAGATAAAGATCAACAAGGAGAGCAGTGATGTTAGATGTAACAGATAGTACGTTTAAACAAGAAGTAATTGAATCAGAAGTTCCAGTACTCGTCGATTTTTGGGCTCCATGGTGTGGACCATGTAGAACGTTAACACCAATTCTAGAAGAAATTTCAATAGAACTCAATGGTAAAATTAAGGTTGTCAAAGTTAATATCGATGACAACCGAGACACAGCAGCCGCATTACAAGTTAGAGCAATTCCAACACTTGCTCTATTTAACCAAGGTCAACTCGTTGACTCTCGTGTTGGAGCACAATCAAAGGGAAAACTTACAGCATTTCTCGAAACAAATATAACATTAAATTAAAACATAACGGAGAAAATATGTTACCACAAAACCATCCATACAACCACGGTTATACCAATCCAAATTTAAATATTAAAGATGATACAGACATTCCTCTACCAGGTGATAGTTACTTTATTCCTGCAGGAACGAAGTTCCGGCATCGCTTTGGACCAATCCATTTTGATGGAGTTCAACAGCGTTCACGTTGGGTAACAACGAAGAGCGTTGAAAGCTTCCTAACCGGTCGAGTCGGTATTAGCTGGAAGTCAGGTGGCTACAAGAAGTCTTGTGTCATTTAATAAGTACTAACGAACTAACGAACTAACGAAGAAGGAGATGAATATTGTTCATCTCCTTTTTGTTTGTAGAACCACTTAATATTTTCAAGTATAATGTTGTCATCTCATTTAGGAAAAGCTAAAATGTTAGAAGCTGATATCCAACAAGAAACGATTAACAATCTACTTTTTGTGTTTCGACAACTGTGTGATGACATTCGTGAAATTATTGGACTGAAGGATGAAGTAACACAACAGATTCGATTGTTCATTATTAGGAAGAATGGCGATCGCGAAATGTACCAAATTAAAGATTGCCAAGAGTTTCTAGATCATGTAAATACGTACTTTACAACATTAACAGAAGCAAACGTTGGATATAAAATGGGTGATTATCTTGCTTGTGTCGCCCACGAGAAGATCCTACAAGATCAACACAAACACTTATTTGACGATCAAGAATACGTCATGATTAAGTCAGAGATGGAGAAAGAGAGTGGAGGAGAAGTTAAGACGTCTTGAACAACTTGCAGTTACGACTGACAGCTCTGTTGCCACGAAAGTCTTCACAGAAGTGTGTCATTCCTATGCAAAACAACACGGGTTTGACCTCTTACACGACTGGATGATTTTGAGTCCAGCAGTAGTTCCTCAAAATATAGTCTCCCATTTAACTGATCCACATATCATCATTAATTCTCTTCCCTCAGTCGACATTGAAAAGGTTCTCTTTTTGAGGGAACATACTGTTCTTCATTTAACCCACTAATAAGGAATACATAGATGCACCAGGATATGAGCGTCGCTTATAGGGAAACACTTTCTTTTGTAGATCAACACGGCTACTACAATTTCCCACACATCAAGCAACATGCACTAAAGCATCTTGCGTATCCGACATTATACGTCAGTACATCTGGTATTAAAACTAAGTTAGATCAATTTCGTACTGCTCTTCCAAATGTGACACCACATTATGCTGTCAAGGCAAACCCATCACCAGCGATTGTTAAGTTGCTTGCTGATAATCAATGCCGTTTTGAAATAGCTTCCCAAAATGAACTCATGATGTTAGTTAGTCTTGGTGTGTCACCAAAGAATGTACTTTATAGCAACCCTATTAAACCAAAATCGCATCTTGAGTATGCTGTTGAGAAAGGAATCGATTGGTATGTTGCAGATAATATCCAAGCAATTGAGCAAATTGTAAGTACAAATAGAAACGCTCAGATTTATTTGAGAATCTACACAGAAAATACCGGTAGTGCATGGCCTCTCTCGACAAAATTTGGTGCCGCTGAAACTGATATCGTTTCTATAGTAAAGTACTGTAGTGACAATAACGTTGCTCTTGGAGGTGTAACATTTCACGTTGGATCGCAATGTTATAATCCTGACAATTGGGTTATTGGTATTAACGCTGCCAACAATGTATTTGATATTATGGTTGAATATGGATTGAAACCAAAACTTTTGAATCTTGGTGGCGGATTTCCTGTCGTGATGACGAATCCAGTTCCATCAATGAAGACTATTGGTCGTTTAATTACAAAAACTATTGCTGAATCTGCACATCCTTATGTTAACATTGTCGCTGAACCTGGTCGCTTTCTTGTTGCTGATACTTCTGTTCTTGTATCTAATGTTGTAATGACCACAACACGTGGCAATCAAAAATGGATGTATCTTGATACTGGTGTATTTCATGGGCTAGCAGAAGCAAACTGTGGTATTGATTATAGCATCCGCGTGTTCAGTAGAGATGGAAAAGAAAAGACAAATGATCAGAAGGCGACGTGGACAGTAGCGGGTCCAACTTGTGACTCTGTCGATGTCGTTGGTGATATGCCACTTCCTTCAACAATTGACCCTGGTGACATACTATTTTTCCTTAATGGTGGCGCGTATACTACTGCGTACGCTAGTTCATTTAACGGATTTCCAGCTCCGAATGTGATTCTCATATAGAAAATGTGTGATGTCATAAATACCCCATAGGTTAATCTATGGGAGAACAACCATGACAGTTTCCGTCACAATTCTAGACTCTTTTAAGTCCAAAGTTGCCTATCAGGTCGCTGACACTGATGCAAATATTTTCGACTTAGGTATTTCACCAGCACTGCTTGCGGCAGACTGGACAGTTTATGATGCTGCAGCAGATGCTGCAGGTTATCAAACAGTTACAGCAAACGTTCCTGTTCTTGCAGCCGACAATGCTATCACAACTGCAGGTACTTACTACTTCAAAATTGCAACTGATGGTGGTGCGATTACAGAATATAACGTCGTAATTGGTGGTGCAACGACCTTTACGGCACTAGCTGCAGCGATGGATACAGCATGGGCTGGTGGTACTGTTGCATTCGATGATGTCAATGACCGTTTTGTGTTTACAAGTGGCTCATTTGGATTATCATCATCCGTTAGCGTAACTGCCGGTACAACTGGCATGGATGTGTTTGTACGGATCGCTCTCGACAATCTCCCAGTTACAGGATTCACATACAACACTCCAGTAGGTGGTACGGTTGCAGTAGCGTTTACAAACGTTCTTGCATCAGGTGCATCACAAGGGTATGCTGCTGTTGATGTTGGCGCTGCAGTAACTGGTGCTTCTGCTACTGGACTATCGAACACAGCTGCAGTTTATCAAGCAACTGTGACAATTGACGGAGTTGCATCTCTTGTTCAAGTTACAGGTAGTGCTGCACAAACCTATACGACTCTGTTAGCAGAGATCAATACTGACCTACCAGGTACGCCGGCATTCCTTGTAAACGGTGACCTTAGAATGACATCTCCAACATTTGGTAGTACATCTACTGTTGCTGTTACTAATGGACCAGCAGTAGCTGGTTATCAAACATTAACTTCTGATGTAGCAGTAGTTGCTGGCAATACTGCAATTCTTGCTGCAAGTGCTGGTACATATTACTTTAAAGTCAATACTGACGGTGCTGGTATTGTAGAATATAGTATCGTAGTACCTGCGTCTAACCAATCGTACACTGCAATTGCAGTTTTGTTGGATGCAGCATGGACACTCGGTACAGTTACATTCGATGATGCTAATGATAGATTCTTGTTTACCAGTGGTACAACTGGTATTACATCTAGTGTTAGTGTGACTGCTGGTACTACTGGCACAGACGTATTTGCACAAATTGTTACAGATGGTACACCTACAATGTTTACCACCAACGCTGCTGTCCCTGGTATTGGTTCACTATTCCCAGCTCTGACAGGATTTGCATCTATTTCGACAGTACCGGGTTCCGGTGTTGGTGACGCAGCCGCATATCAAGTTGTAGATGTTGGAAGCAATAAAGTTGGTGCTTCTACAACGGGCTTGAGTAACGCAACAGCTGGTTATCAAGAAGCAGTATTTGTTTACCAAAAGGTTGGTACAGATAGTACAGGTCTTGCAAATGATGCAACAGCATATACAGCAACAGCTACAATTGATGGTGTTGCACGTGCAGTATCAGTAGTTGGTTCAGCAGCACAAACATTCACAACACTGGTCACAGAACTTAACACTGATCTCGGCGCATGGGCAACAGTAACATTGACAGACGGTCGCATCAAAGTGACAAGTCTCGCAACTGGTGCATCTTCAACTGTCGTACTTACAAATACAGGTACATACCAATTATTCCCTAGTTTGTCTGGTTTCTACTTGTTCGCAGCATCAGTGGCAGGAACAGCACCAGTATACACATTCAATGTTGTATTCGATAATGGTGTGGTTCGTGGATATCAAACTGTCGACGTAGGTGGTGCACAAACACTTTCTTCCGCAACGAATCTTGTATCAGTAACGACATATACTGCAACAATTACAGTTGATGGTGTAGGTCATGCGATTTCGATTCTTGGTTCGACAGCACAAACGTATGGTACTTTGATTGCACAGATCGAAGCTGATCTAGCACAATCAGCAGATGTGGGACTTGTATCTGGAAACCTTCGTGTCATATCAAGGTCAACTGGTGCAGTATCAACAGTAGCCATCACAGCAGGTACACTATTTGCAGGACCACTAGCTGGTTTCGTATCTGTAGTTGCAGCAGTTCCTGGTGTAGTGAAAGCTGTTTCAGTAGTTGGATCAGCAGCGCTAACATATACAACTCTGCTATCAGAAATTAATACTGACCTAGGTGTAGCTGGAACTGCAACATTAGTAGGTGGAAATCTACGTATCACTAGCAGTAATGCTGTTCCTGGTAATTCAAATGTTAACATTCTAAGTGCAGGCAATATGCTAACACGTGGTGGTCCGCTAACAGATTGTGAAGGAATTAATCAAACAATTGGTGGTACAGAAGACAGTTCAGCAACAATCATCTATGTTGTATCTCGACGTGGTGGTAGTTTGTTTTCTTATCAAGAGTTCGTCACATGGGATATTGCTCTAAATACTGGTACACTTCCGGGTGTATTGTTCTTCTTTAGGAGAAATGCTACAGCAGATTCAGCAATGTATGTCTACACTGCTGGAAGCGGCGGAGATCCATTAGTTATCGGCTAATAGGTCTTTTTGAAAATCAAAAAGGGTGGCTTTTGGCCACCCTTTTCTTTCTGTATGATGAATTTCGTTGAAATCTTTGAAAACCTCTGTATAATAATGCTTACTTTGAATGACTTGGAAATCGAGGAAACAAAATGCATATTATATCAGACATCGTAGAAAAAGATGGAAAACGGTACACACGGTACTGGAATTTCGACGTTGACGTAGTTGAACAGAAAAAGAATGCAAAGTTCGTCTGTGAACTATGTGGCAAACTTCCTGGTGGAGATTGGGCTGAGACCCCACTAGCTGTATTCTGGCAAGAGACACCACCCGTTGAAGGATATAGCAATTATTTTGGACTATTGGTTCACCCGCTTAACAACAAATTATACATCACGAGTGCTGCATCTGTAGCTGCAGACCCATTTGTAGGGGTTGTCGCTGAAAATGGCGAGATTGTTTACAGTGCATATAGGCACGATTTTCGACATAGTACAGATGGTACAGTCTTTATCGATGGTGGCCGTGATTATACAAAGGTTGGAGTTCTTGCAGGACAAGACATTAATCTGATCAAATACGTCACATTGAAGATTGTTAAAGACAAGATTGAAATTGTTGAACAACTAGAACCTGCTCAAACTGAGCAACCCGATCAACCCGATATTTCATGGGGTAAGTAACATGTTCTTTAAAAATCTTTCAAATGTAACTAGTGGCTTTCTCAAAAAAGATATTTCTATTACATCATACAACAAACATGGAATTTGGTTCTACGAAATCGAACTCCACCAGTGGGGTGAGAAGAGAGTAGCCTTGTTCGACAAAGCAAACTTCAAGAGATTTCTTGGAGATGTGTTTCAGAAGAATGGACCAATTGTGTTCAAGATTGAGTATGGTACATATACTGACGATCTTGAGATCCCATCGTGGGCGGTGTTCCAAATTCGTCGCGATTTTCTTGAATTGTACAAGACGTGGTTCCTAACGGACTTTACAAAACAACCTATGAAACCTGAAGATGTTGATATGTCTTTGGACTTTTCAACTTCATTAGACTTTTGTAAATGAAACAGTTGTTAAGCAACAAGACATTGAACTAGTCGGAAATTAAACAGAAGTCTACTAAACTTGTAGGAGAGTATAAATGAACAGAGTAGCAACCGTCATTATTGGCGACAACACAGATGTATATGATGAAGGCGAACAAGCGCAGATGCTGGATCTCGCATCGACAGAGAACAACATATTTGCAATTCGTAGTCGTCTAAAGACTGCTGGAATGACCACTGAGGAAATTCAGCAACTAATTATCCTGAGTCCAAAAGAATGTGAGGAATGTGGTGAAGAGATTCCTGAACCACGCCGCCAAGCAGCTCCAGGAACAGAACACTGTATTGATTGTCAAACAATTATTGACAAACGTCTAAAGTTTAATGGCGTGTGAAATGACTGACATGATTATCTGCAACTTATGTTGGACAGTATACGTCATTGCTATTGTCATTGTCATTGTCATTGGACGGCAGGGCGATGAAGGAGTTTAACTGTGAATAAAAAGTGGGAAACTCAATCTCATGCTGTATTTCTTGTCGGTCCACCAGGTGTTGGAAAAACAACCTGGTTAAACGATAATCCATCATTTGTTGATTTTATAGTTGCATCAACAGACAACATACTTGAACAGTATGCTGATCAACACGGAATTACTTATCGTCAAGCGTTTCAACAGCACATGAAAGAAGCTGAGAAACAGTTCAAAGATCAAATTTGTGCTTGTGTTGAAAGCAATCTCAACATTATTTTTGATCGAACGAACATGAGTGTTAAGAGCAGGGCAAAACTTCTTAATATGGTTCCTAACCATTATAAGAAAACTGCAGTTGTTTTTCTTGCTCCTAAACACATCATCGAGCAACAATTGGAAAAACGAGAACAAGAAACGGGTAAGCACGTTCCTGAGGCTGTCCTGGAGACGATGCTTGCAAATTTTGAGTTCCCAACTACAGTAGAGGGATTCGACCATATAATGACTATTCAGAAGTGACCAAACATAAATACGACATTCGGGAGTAAAGAATGTCTGTACGTCAAAAAGTCACCTCTTTGTTTGAAACGCCAGTGAAGGCAATTACATCAGTTGCTGCCGTAATTACTGCTTTGGGAACTATCATTGGTGCCCCCTTATTCATTGACGGTCGTTATGCACATGCTGCAAATGTTAAAGAGCAATTTACGGAACAAAAGCAGTACGTCGAACAGGGCTTTCTTATTCATCGAAAGCTACAACTAGAAGACAGATTATTTGAACTAAGACTGAAAGATCGACCATCACGTGCTGATACTGCATTGATTCAACGGTTTGAAGAAGAGCTACGTGCGATCAATCTAAAACTTAGTCACTAATACAAAGGAGTATCTGTGCCAATATATGAGTACCAATGCTCGAACTGTGCCCATAGTTTTGAGACCCTCCAAAAAGCAAGTGAACCACATCTAACTATCTGTAACAAATGTAACCAAAATTCTCTCGTCAAACTAATCTCAGCGGCTGGATTCCAACTAAAGGGCAGTGGTTGGTATAAAACTGATTTTAGAGATCCTATTAAACCTACAAAACAACCACCACAAGTAAAAGATACACCACCGGTGCTAACATGACATATACGATACATCACTATACAAAAGAGCCATGGTATAACACAGAACGTCCATGTGTAATTGTCGAGGATATTGACATTGTATCTGACGACATTCTCTGGTTGATTGACAGGTGTGAAACGTTTGCACGACGGTTCCTTGAGGAACATAAATCTAACCTTCGAGAACACGAAATTGTTATTAGACCCAATGGTCCATACACAGCTGAACAATTATTTGTATCACATTATCCTGGTGCTGAAATTTGTAAGCTAGGAGCTGATGAATATAAACATGCTTGGATTGTTGTCCCTCGGATTCAGTAGATCGAAGCGTTGACAAATTAAGAAACCTCATATATATTTTATAAATATTTTATAAATATTTTATAAATATTTTATAACTTTGGATGTTAATTCAAAGTTGATACTAAACAATAACCTTTTAGGAAGGAAAAATGAAAAAAATTCTAGTATTAGGGTGGTTATTTTTTTGTTCGAATGTATTTGGTGCAACGATGATTTCTGATGCTGATCCAACTGGTGCCGCAGATAAGTGTGTATATCAAGACGGTACATCTGCTCCCGTTGAGACGGCAGTTAGTATAGTGGCACCTGCTCTTACTGGTAGATGTAATGTCAATTTGGATGGTATGGCTGTAGGAGTTCACAATCTTCAAGTATGGTTTAAATCAACTGTTTGGGGGGTGGAAAGCGCAAAAGTCCCTTTCGTTTTCACCAAACCAGCTGCTGGCGGTACTGGACCTCAGAACCTAAAAATAATCCCGTAAGAGTTTGTGAGTAAATATTGACTAGTTCCATAGTTTGTTTTCGGGGTTAAGAAAAACCGATAATGAAGGGAGTATGATTTTACCCCAACTCGTGTGTGGGAAGTATAAATAAACACAGACGAGTATAAATAAACACATAATTGATTTACATTTTACATTGAGAAACTAAAGATGTTTGCTACGCGCACCAAGACAACAACACAGATTAATGTGGTCGATAATATGAGACTACAGGATTGGGCTTGCGTGTAAAGAAGTAAAACTAAATACACAAAAAGCCCAGGCAAAAACCTGGGCTTTTTTGTTTTGGGGGTATAACGTTCTGGTGAGGCGTGTTCCGCTGTCTACGGAAAAAAGGAGGGTCCGATTCCCTTTGCCCCCGCCAATTATATTAAGTTGTGCGTTGTGTTCTTTAAAAATTTAGAGTATAATTTAGTCTATCTTGTCAAAAGAGCAATATGTATAGACCTAATAAAAACTGTGATATGGACCTTGTCATTGACGACAATTGTGTCGTATCACCAATGGAGACTATTATGGAAAACTATTTTGATTGCTTTGAAGATAAGGAAGACCTAGCTCGTCAGTTTAACATTGATTTAAAGGAACTAGACGGAGCAACGATTATATTTGCTTTGTATGAACAACCATCTTACGAAGGATATGCACTCGTGCTATTTGAACGTGATGGAAAATTGTATGAAGTAAATGGAAGTCATTGTTCCTGTTACGGACTGGAAGGTCAGTGGAGCCCTGAAGAGACGTCTGTTGAAGAGTTGATGCATCGCATTGAACGTGGAAACCTAGGTTACTACACCAATGAATATAGTAAGACAGTTAAACAGGCTCTTGAGAGCTATAAGAAGTAAACCAATGGCCGAAAGGCCATTGATGGGGGATTAGTTCACTGGTAGAACGCTGCTCCTACACAGCAGATGTAGTAGGTTCGATTCCTACATTCCCCACCAATTGCAAATTGTTCCAATACTAAAATATGCCTGTGAAACTTTGACGGTGAAGCCCTCACTTGTAATGAGGCGGAAGTGGGTTCGAATCCTACCACAGGCTCCAACGGTCCCGTAGTTCAATGGTAGAATAAGACCGTGACATGGTTTAGACACTGGTTCGATTCCAGTCGGGACTACCAAAAGGAAATAAAATGAAAGTATTCATAGCAAGGGCTGATGTGGTAAATAGCAACGGACGTTTGTATCCAAAAGAGACCCTAGAAAAGGCAATAGAAGAATTCAACAACAAAGAAAAGACGTTTGTTACATATGATAATGAACAACCGTTGAATATAAACCTTTCAAAAATTTGTGCTGTTACAGAGAAAATGTGGATGGAAGACGATGATGTGTTTGTAGAATTAACAAAAATTGACACACCAGCAGCAAAAGAGATTTGGTCATCTATCGAGAGTGGCGTTGCGCCTGTAAGGTCAATTTCAACAGGATACATTGATGACAATGGAAAGGTAACAGATCTAACGATATCACATGTGAATGTTTATGCACCTGAAACAAAAGTAAGTTGGGACGATATAAAATTTAGACCGTAAGCATTAAGGTGATGCAACTGGCTCTTACCCAGTAGAACAGAGATCGTCTGGCTCTGGCGGTCTACCAGTAAGACAATGGTATGGTAGCACAGCGGTAGTGCAATCGATCGATAATCGATAGGTCGTAGGTTCGATCCCTACCCGTACCACCAACTAAACGGAGAAAAATATGGCAGCGAAAACAGCTAAAAAAGACCTAAAAGGAATGAAAGTTAGAAAACTTGACGGAAAGACTGTTAAACCAACATTGTTCAATGGTAAAGCAGCTGGTCAAGGAAAGTATCTTTCTGGTGAAGTCGATGGTATAATAGTAGTTGATCAAAATGGTAGGCCAATTCCGTTTCGATCAATTGGATCAATGGAAGTCTTATGAGTAATACAATTATAGCATTTCTTGTTGCTGCTGTAATAGGATTTACACTTATGTTTTACGGTATAATAAAACTAACAAGTGGGACTTATTACAAAACATATCAAGCACGGTTAGCAGCAGTAAGGTTGTCAGCAATTATCATGTATATTGGAATAACAATAGTTGGTGTTGCTGCAGTTGCTATAATGATTCTAATGCCTTCGTAGCTTAATGGATTAGAGCGAATCGTTTCTACCGATTTAGATGGGGGTTCGAGTCCCTCCGAGGGTGCCAGATGTTAACAGTAGCATATTGTATCAGTACTATTGCTTGTTGTATTTGCGCGTGGTATGTCTTACATGCAAAGACATATACAAGCCTAATACTTTGGGGAATTGGTGCAATACTGATGTGTTTAATTGCACATATAGTGATTCCACGAACGATAATTGGGAAATGGCTTGAGAAGTACGAGGATTAAATATGAGTGAAACTAAACAAGTTATCGTAATGCGTAAAGACCTCAATATGAGGAAGGGTAAGATTGCGGCCCAGGCGGCACATGCTTCTATGAAAGTTTTACTGGAACAAATGACGACAATGTATAATCAGGATTGCCAGAGATACGGTCCAGGTAAAACAATGTCGTTAGTAATGCTTGAAAATACTGCAATTTATGATTGGTTATCTGGTAGGTTCAAAAAGATTTGTGTGTATGTTAACAGTGAACAAGAATTACTTGACATTTATCAAAAAACAAAAGATAATAATGTCATTAGTGCATTAGTTACAGACTCGGGTCTAACTGAATTTAACAATGTGCCAACAAATACATGTATTGCCGTTGGTCCAGACTATAGTGAAGTGATTGACAAAGTAACTGGACACTTACCATTGTTCTAAAATGTCTGAGAAACAAATCAAATGTGAAGGTGACTGGTTTGGAAGTCAATGTGGCCTCTTATTACATGTTCACACAACTGGATATATTTCTTGTTGTGTATGCGGAGCTGAACATAGGTTATCGACAAGGTTTTATAGAACTATAAGGTGATTTGGCAGAGTGGTTTATGCACCCGGCTCATAACCGGCCTACAGTGGTTCGATTCCACTACTCACCACCAGTAAAGAGAGAACAATGGAACAACATAACAAGTTTGTAGTTGAAGGTTCTGGTTGGATAGGAATGGTTCTAATTATCGGAGCCTACATTGCTGTTAGTTTTGGATGGCTTGGCGGAACAACATTGGAATTTCAAGTTGTCAATCTTGTCGGCGGATTAGCGATTGCGGTTAACACATATTACCACAAAGCGTATCCATCATTGGCTGTTAATATAATTTGGTCGATAATTGCGGTTATCGCCTGTATCAAAATAGTCTTAACGTGAAAGGGAAAGACATAAGATTTTATTCCGAGGTGCACAAGTTGGCATGTGATCTGGCTGTTAACCAGACGTAATCCGTCTCGAACGGTACGGAGGTTCGACCCCTCCTCTCGGAGCCCATTAAAGAGAGCACGATGAAACAATTGTTTGAAATTTTACGTCCTGGTGACCTAGTAATGAAGATTAGTGGACCTCCACCTGAAGGTGTGTTTACTGTTATGGGGAATAATAGAGTTCCAGATGGAGCTTGTGGAACTGTAATAGAAGGTGAAGGAAGGCTGGTATACTATGATGATCTAAACTTACCACATTATAGTTACGGGTGTTACGTAATATTTAGTCACAATCCGGCACCTCCCCCAGGAGGTTGGTATATTCCAAGGTCTCGTCTAATGAAGATTACACCAGATGGTGATTTTGAAAGTGAAGAACTTTCTAAGACAAATAAACTCGATGTTCCAGGTGTACAAGAGATCACACAGAAAGAAATACAACAAGCGTATGAGCGCCTTGTAAAGGAACACGAAAGTGGGAATTCTTGAAGATATATTGATGGTACGGTAATACCATAGCACTTGTGGCTCAATGGTGGAGCGGGGACCTGTTAAGTCCATGGTTGTAGGTTCAATTCCTACCAGGTGCTCCTAGTTTGTTGTTTTTACCACCATATGTGTCTGTTTGTGCATGACAGTTGGGACACAACCATCGAAGGTTTTCTTTTCGGTGGTCAGTATTTACGCCATTGATATGATCAACTTGAAGAGGTAGTGGCTTTTCATTCCACGTTCCTGTATTATGACATGTCGAACATTGATGCTCGAGCCAGTTATCTCTTTTAATTCGACGGGAAAGAGACTGTCGATTATATTTAGAATCAACACAATATACATCAGTATCAGTCCAGTATTGTCTATTAATGTTGGCAAATGTAATATTGTGGGTTTCACAAAAAGTTTTAAGTGTTTTAAAGTTTTTACCTTTTGGATCTAAAGATAAGGTCCTAAGTAGATGGGATAAAGAAGAAGATTGTATCGCCAAAGTTCGAATATGTTCGACGTCCCAAATGTATGTTTTGGATCGTCTTGTTATTGAGTGGTTATTGTTTTTGGTGATCTGTTCAATCTTTTCTGAGATAAGTTTCCTACATCTCGGATCGTTCTTAATTCCTAGATGTTGGAGAATTTTAGAAATAGAAGCATGAGTTTGGTATAAGGTATATATGTCCGTTGCAGACATATCATAGATCAGTTGGAATTTCGTCATAAAAATGAATCTCCTTTTTGCTCTATTTACTAACTATGAAAAAGAGTGAAGATTATTCTGATCGCCGTGTAGTCTAATTGGCAAGGATCCAAGATTCTGAATCTTGGGGTTTCGGTTCGAATCCGAGCGCGGCTGCCAGTACTTTGATAAACGACGTATAAATAGATAACAGATAGGAGGTCTACATTATGAAATTACATGAAGTGCGTCGATTTAACCAACCTTATGGAAGTGAAGCTGTATATGAAGTTACTCTTGGACTCGACCCATCACAATTTACGGAACAAGAGTGGAATGATCCAAAATTGTGGAAACCAGAAGAGGATGCTGATGGTTACACAGAGGGTGATTATGAGGTTAGATTTCATTATGAATACACACCTGCCGAAAAGGGATCATTTGAACCTGGTGGTCGTCAAATTGATCCAGACATTGGTGAAGATATTGAGATTCTTTCTGTTGAAGTCCTCGATCCACAAACGCGTCAATGGATTAATTTACCAAAATACGAAATGTATCTTGATGTAAACCATTGGGAAGATAAGATTCGCGAAGACCAACATAGTGACTATGATCCACGCGAAGATCGGGATGACTATCGGGATGACTATAATGATCGCGACTGGAACGATCGTGGTTAAAATCCTTGTTGGGTTACTTTTGTGTGCATTTACCCTAACTGGATTGGCGCAAGAAGATCCATATCCAAAATATCCTGATACGTGTGATAACTTTGCACGGTTGATGTTTTACGTTGTTTATATTCGAAAAGAAAAGATTTGGACACGAAGCGAAACAATACAGGAATTACGGACACACTTTGCGAAAAGTGGGTTAACGGAAGAAAGGATTGAGTATATTTTGGAATTTGTCCGAGAGGCATGGGATACAGGACATTACGATCCAATGGATATGTATGTTGAGTATCTTCCAAAATGTGGGGTAACAGATTAAGTAACACCCGTCCACAAGTTGTCTTTACCATAAGGAAACGATAATGAATATTATTCGTGCTATCACAATAGCGGTTGTGATGTTTACCGCTGGCATCATAGTAACAGTTAGTGCACCACTCCCTATCGACCAGCTTCGAGAATTCTCTGAAGTGTTCGGTCAAATCAAAACCAATTATGTTGAAGAAGTTGATGATAAGAAGTTGTTGGAAAATGCCATAAGAGGAATGGTGTCTGGTCTCGATCCACACTCTGACTACCTCAACACATCTGAATTAAAAGAACTCAATGAAGGTGTCCAGGGTGAATTTGGTGGACTGGGTATCGAAGTTGGTATGGAAGATGGGTGGGTAAAGGTTATTTCACCAATTGATGATACGCCAGCAGCTAAGGGGGATATTCGAACGGGTGACTTGATCATCAAGATTAACGACACAAACGTCAAAGGTCTCACTCTAGCCGATAGTGTCAAGTTGATGCGCGGTAAGCCAAACACTGATATTGTGCTAACTATTGTACGTAAAGGTGAAGAGAAGCCTTTGGTGAAAAAGCTCACACGCATGGTGATTGTTGTGCAGAGTGTGAAGTCTAAGTTGATTGAGCCCGGTTACGCCTATATCAAGTTGACACAGTTCCAAGAACATAGCACTGAAAAGATGGCTGATTCTATTCGAACGATGTGGAAGGCGAACAAAGATCCAATGAAGGGTATTGTTCTTGATCTACGTAACGATCCAGGTGGCTTGCTAAACGCTGCAATTGGTGTATCTACAATCTTCTTGCAAAAGAATGCTCTTGTGGTGTATACAGAAGGTCGTGGAGAAGGTACCAAAGCGCGTCTATATGCAAGTCCGCAATTCTACCTGCATATGGGCGAACCGGATTACCTTGCAGATCTACCTGCGGACGTGAAGACACTTCCGATGGTCGTGCTCGTTAATGGTGGTTCCGCCTCCGCTTCTGAAATTGTTGCTGGTGCCTTGAAAGATAACAAGCGTGCTGTCATCATGGGGGAAACGACATTTGGAAAAGCCTCAGTGCAAGCGATCCTTCCTGTCGGCAACGGAAGTACTGCGGTCAAGTTGACAATTGCTCGTTACTTCACCCCAAGTGGCTACCTGATGCAGAATAAAGGTATTGTTCCTGACGTTGTCGTAGAGCAAGCAACAATTGTCCCGGTCGATAAAGGTCTGACAACACGTGAAGCTGATCTTGGCAAACATCTTACTAATCCTAATGGTGATCAACCAGCACAAGAAGTGATTAAGCCGGCCGATGCAAAGTCTGACTATCAGCTGAACCAAGCTCTTGCGTTATTGAAAGGTTTGAACATTCTAAAGAAGTAATGTGTGAAGATCCTGCCGTTTGTAGCGGTAGGATCTTTTTGATTGACCTAAAGTTGTTTCAACTGGACTGGAGATATCTGTTCATCAGTTCATCAGCATCAAGTTCTAAAGTTTCGACGTGCTCGGGACCAAATGGTTTTAGAGTCTGATGTTTTTCGGTGGTATCTTGTAAGTAGTGACCAATTTCGTGAACGACAACAGCAGCATCTCTCTTGTTTGATCCAGGATGGATTCTATCACAGATGAAAATCTTGTTTGGATACTTTTGTGAGTACCAACCATAGACTTGACCTTGTAGTGTCGTATAGTGATCAGCACGTTTTGCAGCATCTTGCATGTGTTCGTGACTTGTTACCCAAAATTCAGGCATTGGTGCTGGATGACCATATTCTTGAACAGCCCAACGAAATAGTTGCTCGATTGCAGCCTTGTCTCTTTGATTTTCGACACGATATGCGTAACGAAATGGATATTCGGCAAGTTCAATAAGTTTCATAGTGTACCTGAATGCCAGTTACTAAACCACAGTCTGATAGTATCTTTATCTTCTTTGTCTACCTGATATCCTGCATCAATAATCTTCTGGATTAGATCGGGTATATTGATTGATTCTTCAGTCCATTTTGCAAGGAACCTATGTGGTATTACGGTATTGTTTGATAGAATGAGGTTTTTGGGTGACATGAGATTTAGGATTTCGTTGAGATTCATAATAAACTCCTTTACTGTATTTATCGGCACGTTGACATCATAAAAGAAAACAATATATAATTGACATATCTTACCAACTTTAATCTGGGCACTTAGTTGGTGTGCCGTAAAAGGAGTAAAAATGATGTACAGTGAAAAGTTTGCTGTTTGTATTAAATCAGCCGGGAAGGTCCTCCGAGAATTCAACAAGGACTCAGTCTATATTCCATTTAGTTCGGAATATACAATTCTAATCAAAAACTTAAACACAATGAAAGCACTTGTTAAAGTGTACATTGACGGTAACGATGTTACCGAAGGTATTCACCTTGTGGTGAACCCTAAAGAAGATTATGAATTGACACGATCGATCAGAAACGGAAATCTCAATCAAGGAAACGCTTTCAAGTTTATTGAAAGAACTACAGGGATTGAACAACATCGTGGAATAAAAATAGAAGATGGGTTAATTCGGATTGAGTATCAGTTTGAAAAAGCTGCACCAGAAGTAGAAACAATAGTTCATCATGAGTATCACTATTGGTATGATTACCATCCATATACACCTCAGTATTGTCATAATGATAGTAACTCAACTGGAAATGCTGCATATGGACTCACATTGGCGACAGCACAATTTTCAGCTGAACCGGTAGGTACATCTGAGGTCAATAACCTACGTAACGTTGAGTGTTCTGTAAAGACAAAAGGAACTGCGGTAAATGAAATTGGTATTACAGCACCAGGTAGTATCAACGATCAGAAGTTTAGCATCACTGAAACGTTTGCTGTTGAAGAAACAATGCACTCGATGGTGATTAGGCTTCTTGGTACGAATGAGAAAGGTAAAGTGGTTAAGAAAGCAGTTACTGTGCAAATGAAACCACGTTGCACAATGTGTGGTACCGTTAACAAGGCAACGGCGAAGTTTTGTGGCGAATGCAGTACAGCACTTGTTATAGTATAAATAGTGTATTGGGAGAGTAACATCTCCCAACATGGAGGGTGGGCAGGACGGTAATGCAGCTGTTTGCTAAACAGCAGAGTCTAGTGATCCTAGGCTCAGCGAGTTCGACTCTCGCATCCTCCGCCATAATCGCTGGAGAGTACTATGAAACTATATGAAGTTATAGATGACCCCGAAGTAGCCAAAGAGCGTCGGGCCGGGGGCGATGACCTGCCCTTGCACAAGCCTCCGCACCGCCCGTACGGCGGGCAGCCGGTATTCCGTCCGCGTGAAATTGACCGTCGCGTGAAACGGTTAATGGCTCCAGGCGGCGTGGAGCGTAGACAAGGCGAACGCCGAACAGAACCTTCTCACGATAGTAATGGAGACAACAAATGAAGATTTTTAAGACGGTAGTTGTAGTACTGGGATTATTTATTGGGCAGGCACTTGCCGATGAACAGAATGTCCAACAACGAGACGAATGCACTCTTCGAGGACTAGTTGCTTACACAGCAATTTTGTCAAAGCGCGTTGGAGCTAATCTCGATGAAACAAAAAATGCATTTATGGCTTGGTTGACGCCAGACTATAGAGATCAAGGAAAGCGGTTTTCGGGACTGACGATACAAGAAGCAAACCTTGTCGTATCGTGGTATAATATGTGGGGTGGCGAATCAATGGAAAGATGGTTTGGATACGTTTACGACAAATATGACAACCCCGAAGTTGCATTCAAGGAACAACACGCTGCTTGTGTGCAAACAAATAATCGTTCACCATTAGCAAGTGATTTGAAGTAATATATACGAAGTACATGCAGAAATTATAATATTGCCCTGTTAGCTCAATTGGATAGAGCGTTGGTCTACGAAACCAAAGGTTAGAGGCTCGAATCCTCTACAGGGTGCCAAAATATAATAAAAAGAACTATCCGGCGTGCTAATTGTCACAGAAAAACATACGCCCTTATAACTCAGTGGACAGAGTGCTTCGTTTCGACCGAAGAAGTCGTGGGTTCAAATCCTGCTAAGGGTGCCACTTTAATATTATATACCTAAAAGGATCAGAATATGAAACAAATAATAGCACTTCTCGTTATCGGATTTATGAATGTTGCCTCTGTAAAGGCCGATCTTATTAAGATTGATGGTTCGAGTACAGTATTTCCAATTACTGAAGCAATGGCGGAGGACTTTCAGCAATCGGTTAAAGGAAAGACGAAAATTACTGTTGGAATTTCAGGAACAGGTGGTGGGTTCAAGAAATTCTGTCGTGGTGATATAGATATTTCAAATGCTTCACGTCCAATTCTAAAGAGTGAAATAGAAGCATGTAGGGCCGCTGGTATTCTGTTCTACGAAATTCCCATTGCCTTTGACGCTATTACCGTCGTAACTAATCCTCAAACCAAGTTTTTAAAGTCTATCACAATTGCCGAACTGAAAAGGATCTGGGAACCAGCAGCACAAGGGAAGATCAAAACATGGAAGCAGGTTAATATACAATGGCCTGATATGCCACTTAGTCTTTTTGGACCTGGAGCTGATAGTGGAACATTTGATTATTTTACTGATGCTATTGTTGGTAAAGCAAAGTCATCTCGTGGGGACTATACAGCCAGCGAAGATGATAATGTTCTCGTCCAAGGTGTAGCACGAAACGTTGGTGGACTTGGTTATTTTGGTTTTGCCTACTATGTTGAAAATCAAGATAAATTGGTAGCAGTTGCAATCGTAAACAGTAAGGGTCAACCAGTACTACCTTCCTACGAATCTGTTATTGATGGAACGTATGAGCCACTTTCGCGACCAATTTTTATCTACGTCAATGCAAAGTCGTATCAGCGTCCAGAAGTACAACAGTTTGTTGAGTTTTATTTCAAAAATGCCAAGGCTCTCATAGAAGAAGTTAAGTACGTTCCGTTACCTATAAAGGCATATGAACACAATCGTGAAATTCTCAATAAACAACGTGTTGGAACAAAATTTGGTGGGGAACCAAAAGTTGGTCTGACAATTGATGAATTGATCAAACTAGAAACCAAATAACTGTTGATCCTATTATTGAAATTATTGTATAATTATTAATAATAGGAAGACTCCTCGTGCCAGAAAGGATATGGAGTACCCTCCTAAGGTACTATATGTAGGTTCGATTCCTATCGAGGAGGCCATGATTAATTTTCAACTGACAACCGAAGAGAACGCTAAGTTTGTTGACCAATTGATACAACATGACAAACGATGCATTGACTTCAATGAGACCGTCACAAAGGGTGTTGGACGTCTAACGTGGTGCTTTACGCCACAAACTGGTGAAAGTAGAATAGCACAAGTTTTGTGTCGTTGTGGGCATGTGTTTAATCTAGCATAAGTAGAGCTTCCATAATTTAATTGGCAAGAATGTTCGCCCGATTAGCGAAACGTGTTGGTTCGAGTCCAGCTGGAAGTACCAAAGGGATATAAATGTGGGTTACAACAGACAGTAAACTCGTCTATGCACCTCCTCGTCCTGGTCTGAAAAAGAAGAACAGACAAACAAGCTGGATGGTAGTTGCAGAAATTGATCGTGGTATTACCGAATACTACCGCTGGTGGGTTCTTAAGCGATACGGTATTATACTCCAACATACAGCCTGGAAGCCACACGTTACGATTCTTGATGGTCGTCACGCTGTAGATAAAAAGTACCACTCCGTTTGGAAGAAATACAACAACGTTATTGTTCCAATAGAATATAGCGTTGAAATTGAACAACATTGGAAATTCTGGATCCTCCCTGTCAAGTGTGATTTGTTTCTTGATATTAGAGAAGAACTGGGATTCTCTACAAACTTTCCACTACATATCACGTTTGGGAGAATAGACGATGACAACTAACAGTATCATCTTAATTCATTCGTTTACAAACTATTAACCGGAGGATCTGTGGACCCAGATCAAAGAATAAAACAGCTACAAGCACAATTGGATACAATGAAGATTGGTGTAAATTGTACATATGAACAACATTATGAAATTTGCACTGAGATAACCGCAGCCAATATATGCATTGATATGGACCAAGAAATATTAGACGAGTTATTAAATGAAATAGGAACTGTTGACAAGGAATAGTTTAATGTATGTTAAGTATCCGAGAACGTATCACCTTCCTTGGTCTCCAGGAATGCACGATGATGACAAAATGATGTCTGATGTTTCAGCGTTTGACGGGCAAGATGTTGTTGTTACAGAGAAGATGGACGGAGAATGTACGACAATGTACACCGATTACATCCATGCTCGTAGCATAAATTCAGGTTCCCACACGAGTAGAGACTGGGTTAAAGCGTTTCATAGACAAATTTGTGGCGATATTCCTGTTGGTTGGCGGGTAAACGTTGAGAATATGTACGCCAAACATGCGATTTTTTACGACCAGCTCGAGACTTATGCATATGGTTTTGCGATTTGGGATGATAAAAACTATACTCTCGACTGGGATACAACGTTAGAATGGTTTAAATTGCTCGGAATTACTCCATGTCCGGTGATTTATCGTGGCATTTTCGACAAAAATGCAATTGAAACTGCTTATAAATGTGCTTCTGAAGACCACGAATGTGAAGGATACGTTGTTAGACTGGTAAAATCGTTCCATTATAAAGAATTTCGCACAAATGTTGGCAAATATGTCCGGAAGGGACACATTCAAAACGCCGCTCATTGGTTTTATGGTCAAAAAGTAGTCCCAAATGCTGTTAAGAAGCCTTGTTGACAATCTCTTAAGGTCTATAGTAAAATATCATTTTTGGAGATCTCTGTGTCTGACCCCATCGATCAAGAAGACCAAGTAATCTATCAACTGCAATGGCCACATTTGCACTGTGATGGATATGATCAATTTGATGATCTCGTGCACAAAACTCTCTCTGCAGCAACTTTTGCTGCTCTCGAAGAAGCAAGATGGTGGAAAAATGGTTTGCATCCTACAGCAACAATTACAACAGATGAAAAGCGCAGACGTGTAATTGTTAAAGAACTAGATGACACATTGATCAGAATTATTGATATTGTGGAACTGAGACTTAGATGAAGAAAAAGTACAAACTATTGATGTGCAAGCCATCATTCTATGGTGTGTCATATGTGATCAATCCATGGATGAACGAACATGTTGATAATGTTGATTGTGATCTTGCAATCGAACAATGGAATAATTTGTTCACAACGTTAGTACACCTTCCATGTGTTGAGGAAATTGCTGTTATTGAACCCGTTGAGGGACTTCCTGACATGGTATTCACGGCAAATGCAGGTCTTGTAATAGACAACATTGTTGTTCTTAGTAATTTTGCATATCCAGAACGGCAACCCGAGAAGGAGTTCTACAAAAAGTGGTTTGGTGAGCAGCGATATGGTATTCTAGAGTTACCAGAAGAGGTCAATTTTGAAGGAGCTGGTGACGCACTTTGGAACAATCGAGGCGATCTCTTATGGCTCGGTTATGGGTTTCGAACCGATTTAAAGTCTCATGATTATCTTCAATCAATTTGTTCACAACCTATAAGTTTGAAACTAATTAATCCAAACTTCTACCATCTCGATACATGTTTTGTACCAATGCGAAATAATCTTGTAATGTATTATCCAGATGCTTTTGATAGTGACTCTATTAGAGATATAGAAGGCCAAAATGGACTAACAATTCCTATTGGTGATGAAGATGCACACAATTTTGCTTGTAATGCACTTAATCTTGACAAATACGTTATCACTAATAGCGTTACACCGAAATTGCGAGAGGAACTTGAAGAGTATGGGGCTGAAGTAATAGAGACACCAGTTAGTGAGTTTCTTAAAGCTGGGGGTGGTGTTAAATGTTTAGTTTTGGAGGTCTAATGAGAGCATATTTTTTTGGTAATTACTATCTAAGTTCGATTCAACAAGGAATTCAGGCACAACATTGTACGACTGAAATGTTTGTCAAATACCATTCATCTGAATCAGTTGGTCATTCAATACTTCATGAATGGGCAAAGAATCACAAGACGACAATAGTTCTTAATGGTGGAAATAGTTCAGATCTTGGAAAGATTCTTGAGTTTATTAGAGATGGTGAGTACTCGAATCAACACGCATATCCGTTTGCATCATTTAATGAGGATGCACAAAGTCTTAATCAAGCACTAACTTGTGTCGGGATTATACTTCCTGATATCATCTACTCGACTGCTGAAGATCTACGTGATAAGAATAACGATGTTCTTCTTGGTCGTTTAACCACAAATCTTGACCTACGAGGGATTGCAGTTCTAGATTGGGATATGTACAATAAACATCCAGACAAGAAATGGTTTATTAACAGATGGGAACTTGAATTAATCACAAAGTTCCTTAACATGTGCTCACTTGCGAGGTAATATCCATGCGACCAGTTAGTTCCATATCACAGATGATGATTTTTATCAAAACACAGTTTGAAGGAATTCACTCTTACCCAGATGCACCAGAAGGAGTTGAATTTCTTAAACATTCTCATCGTCATATGTTTCATGTGAGGGTGTGGATTGATGTGTTCCATAATGACCGCGAAATTGAGTTTATTTTATTTAAACGATATGTCGAGTCACTCCTGAAAGATGGAAACATGAATCATAAGAGTTGTGAGATGATCTCTGATGACCTGTTTGCGTTGATTGGTGGTACGTATCCAAATAGAAACATTTGGATTGAAATTTCTGAAGATGATGAAAACGGATCGTACAAACAATATAACGTCTAATGGATAATAATATGAGACTATCAAGAAATACTACACCACAATTTTGCGTCATTACTCCAACAGCATATTTAACCCAATACGCAGCTCAGTCAAGTATGCATCTTGTTTTAGCACATATTGTTGATACAGATGACACATATGCTGAATTCTATCGCAATCGTTCTGAGTTCAAAATTATGGACAATGGGGCATTTGAGCTTGGCCAATCATACGATCCAGAGAAGCTGATTGATCTTGGTCATAAATGTGGAGCAGATGCAATTGTTCTTCCAGACTATCCTTTCCAGGCTAGTAGTGTAACAATTGAAGCCGCTAAAAAGTATCTTCCAAAGATCGAGATGGCTGGGTTTAAAACAATGTATGTTCCTCAGTCAGAGAAAGGTGATGTTGATGATTGGATTCATGGCTATGAGTGGGGTGCATGGCATCCAGACATTGACATTATCGGAATGTCAATCTTGGCACTACCAAATGCAATTCCAGGTATTCACATTGGATATGCTCGTGTCGTTATGACTCAAACATTGATCGATACACACGCATTTAGATTCGACAAGTATCACCACTATCTCGGCCTTAATAGTGGCCCAGCTTTAGAAATTCCATCACTAATTAATATGGGGGCACTCGACTCATGTGATAGCTCGGGTCCAGTATGGGCTGGTATCTGTGGTCACGAGTATAGTGAGAATACAGATAGCTTCATGCCAATTAAGAAACTTAAAAAACACGTCGATTTTAATTACCCAATGGTCAATGATATCAATACGCACAGAATTATCCAAAGGAACATTGATCTAACCCTTAACCTATTCAAATAATGGACATAGAAGAAAAACTACTGAGAAAGATGGTTGCCTCATGTGACTGTACAACAAAATCACCAGAGGTTCAATACCACGATGAAATGTGCTTATATAGAGTACTCGACGACGCCGTTAGTGAAATAATACATCTAAAGATAGAAGAAAAGATACTGAGAAAAATAGTGGTCTCTTGTGAAATGACGAAATGATTCTCACAGCACCCGAAAATACATCAGGACGAAAGTTACAAGAATTTGAGAAATCGTTACTTGACTTCTATGATGAGGTCCCAATACGAGACAAGTATGAAGAATATCTTGCTAGGGCGAAGGGACTTCACAGAAAGGGCTTATTAATACCAAATCCGAAACAGGACCATGAAGATTGGTTTGATTTTCGACACGGAATTGATTCTGTTGTTGGACGTCATTGTGAAATGCTTGGACATATATTTCTCGAGCAGTTGGGATACACACCAATATACAATTCTTCATATCAGTCACAAGTTGTGCTTGGTATAGATTTTGATATAACAAGAGACACGTGGGAACAGTGGTATACTGTGTCTGTAAAGAAGATGATCGTTGATGATAACGACGATGTGATAATTCGACAGGACTGGTTTCCTGTAACACAAACGCCAGATAGAATACTACTTGCCGATCCACAAAAGCACCTAATTGTGTTTGATCGGTACTCAAATTTCGCAAGACGTTACGACAAAGATCAGGTTGTTAACATTGCTGAACTAAAAATAACAAAACTAAAACCAAAGGAAAATAATAATGATCATAAACCCGATTTGCGCCATTGAGGAAAACTGGATTCGAGAAATTAAAAATCCAAAAAAACAAGTACAGCCCAATGCTATAGATTTCACATTAGATGTTGTACGAAAGTTTATTCCTACTTTTCAATCAGCTCGTGTTGGGGAAAGCTCCAAAAAAATGAGAGAACTTGAACTAATGCAACCGACAGAAGGGCTTTGGTATCTCGAGCCACAAACAGTTTATGATGGTATGTCAGACACGTATGTTGAGGTACCAGAAGGTGTAGCTGCGATCCTCTTTACGAGATCAACATTTGCACGAAATGGAACGTTTATTATGTCTGGTCTCTATGACAGTGGATTTAAGGGCCATATTGGTTTCACAGTTTATAATATGGCTAAGGAACAACTAATTATTGAAGTTGGCACAAGAATTGGTCAAATTATGTTTGTCACGGCAGACTCAGCAGGAACATATTCTGGTCAATATAATCACACACAAGGAACAGATTGGAAATGAAAACAGGATCAGCAGAAGGATACTATGGAAAGATTCTTGTAATGGATTGTGAGACAACTGGTCTAGCTTTTAATTCAGTTGATCCATCAATCTATGAAGACACAGGCAAGTATTATCAGTCAGTCTCGTGGGGACTAGTTGTTGCAGATGTACAAACGCTAAAGCCAATTGATGATCTCTATGTTGAGATTCAATGGGACGGTAAGAGTGAATGGGCACCCAAAGCCGAACAAGTTCATAAACTATCAAAGCAACACCTTGATAAACACGGTCTTAATGACCTAGAAGCTCTTGCAACAATTATTGAGTTCATTAAGAAGCATTGGCCACCCGATAGTGAATTTTCGTCAGACCGAAACGTTCGCTGTGCTGGACAAAATGTTGCGACATTTGATATTTGGTTCATGAGAAGGTTGTTTAAAAAATATAATATACCAATGTTTCCGACTGGAAATAGATTTATTGATACAAGCACAATTGCTTGGACAGTATTTGATTGTTACACATCTGACCAAATGTTTGAAATTCTTGGATTGAAACGAACGACACATCATGCACTCGAGGATGCGTATATTGAACTTGATGCAATTCGACAGGCTCGGGCACTTTGTCGTAAGATTCTAGGAGAGTAATATGCTTCCTGAAAACGGCTGTATGTGTTTTGATGAAACCACCCGTCATTGTCCTATACATATTGAACCAAATCTTAACTATCATCCGACGTTTGAAAACATCACAGTTGATGTTGCAAATATCTCAAAACAGATAGTTAATTCTGGTTATACCGACTTTGTCATTGTTGGTGTCGCAAAAGGCGGACTCGTCCCAGCGGTTATCCTTGCAAATTTGTTGAAGTACCCAATGAGATGCGTAGAGTATTCATCAAAGACAGGCAAGGGAGATAATAAAGACCACTTTAATTATGTTCCGAGTATGCTTGGTGGTCGTCTGTTAATTATCGATGACATATGTGATTCAGGAAAGACATTTGAAGAACTTGTGCAAATCCTTAGACCAAATCGAGAAATTAAAACAGCAGCCTTATATACAAAACAGTCGTCACAATTTCAACCTGACTTCTATGCCCATAAAATGATTGGGCAACAGGAAGTACCTTGGGTTGTTTTTCCTTGGGAGTTCTAAATGAAATATGGTCCAAAAAGTACCAAAGTTATTGAACAAACAAATTCGAATGATGTTCTTCACGATCTACTAAAACCACAACGTGGTCCGGAAGAAACATATGAGAACTACCACACACGTAGATTATCTGCGCACAAACTTATCGAGTACTATCTACAACGTCGTCCACCCCCTCAACATACCAGAATCGATAATACCGTTGATAAGGTTTAAAAACCAATATATAATGTTCTATAAATAAAGTTGGAAGAAGAACTTGTTGGGTACAGGCCACGTTTGGAAAACGTGTGGGACCGGTTATTCC
>Ga0315284_10000674_pt1 | contig 46796 bp, 36 predicted proteins | sample YL17G09_16_MG_FD_203696 | JGI IMG/M metagenome (GOLD analysis project Ga0315284, IMG submission 203696) | Sediment microbial communities from Yellowstone Lake, YNP, Wyoming, USA - YL17G09_16 | ecosystem: Environmental > Aquatic > Freshwater > Lake > Sediment | place: USA: Wyoming | collected...
GTGGACGATGACGCCCGCCAGGGCCAGCAGCATCAGGATGAAGTGCGAGGTGGCCGTGGCGACGTGCACCGGGAACTTAAGGACCCTCGCAAGGATCGGCACGTGCATGACGCCGCCGCCGATGCCGAGCAGGCTCGAGAAGTAGCCCACGAAGAAACTTAGGGCCATTCCGAGGCGGGTCCTGGTGTGCGGCGTGGCAGCCGGCCTGCCGCGTTCGCTCGGCGCGGCGGTATCCTCGGATGGGCGGGTGAAGAGGAGCGCAATCGCGCCGGCCGTGATGAGGATGCCGAACACGACGTTGAACGCCCGCCGCGGGATGAGATCCGTCGTCATCGCCCCGACAATCGCTCCGGGAATCCCCGTTGCCGAGAACAATAGGCCCGCACGGTAGTCGATCCGGCGCATCCTCGCATACGCGACCGACCCCGACCCGGCGTTGAAGAAAACGACGGCCAGTGAGACCGCGGCAAGGATCGCCGGCGATTCCGTCGGATACAGGACCAGCAGGAGCGGCATGAGGACGAACCCGCCGCCCGCCCCGATGAGCGTGCCGTAAGCCCCAATGGCGAAGCCCAGAGAAATCAGCCAGATGAACGGTTCCACGTCGGCCCCTTGCTTCTTGTGCGTGGACTCATCATACCGCGCGGAACCCGGCCGTGGTGCAACGTCAAACTCTTGCATCCCGTGCCGCGGGCGATAGACTCGCCCGCAGGGAAACGCTCGCGGGTCAAGCGCACCCATCCCCCGACTAGCGCCGCCGTCCAATCGAAAATCCAAAATCGAAAATCCAAAATGCCTTCGCCCAATTTCATCCGCGAGACGCTCGATGACCTGAAGCGCCGCGACCTTTACCGGGCGCTCTCGGCGATTGGCTCGCCCCCCGGGCCGCGCGTCAGGATCGCCGGCCGCGAGGTGCTCCAATTCGCCTCCAACAATTACCTCGGCCTCGCCAACGACCCGCGGGTAAAGGAGGCCGCCAAGCGCGGCATCGAGAAGTGGGGTTGGGGCACTGGGGCAAGCCGCCTCGTCGCCGGGCACACCGAGGCCCACGAGGCCCTCGAGGCCGACCTGGCCGCCTTCATGGGCAGCGAGGCCGCCCTGGTCTTTCCGACCGGATACCAGGCGAACCTCGGCCTCATCACAGCCCTCGCCGGGCGCGGCGACGCCGTCATCGGCGACCGCTCAAACCATGCCAGCATTTACGACGCGGTGCGCCTTTCGGGCGCGCGGCTCCTGAGGTACAGGCAGGCCGACGCCGCCGACGCGGCGCGCGTGATGGCGAAATCCGGCGGCCGGGCCACCCCTCACCCCGCCCCTCTCCCGCAAGGGGAGAGGGAGGACTCGGCCGCCCCGAGCCGGCGCCTGATCGTGACGGATACAGTCTTCTCGATGGATGGTGACCTGGCCCCGCTCGACGACCTTGCCGCCTTGGCGCGGCAGACCGGCGCGATGCTCCTTCTGGACGAGGCCCATGCCGTCGGCGTCCTCGGGCCGACCGGTGCGGGCGTCGCCGAGGAACTCGGCCTCCGGGGCAAGGTCACCGCGCGGGTCGCCACGCTCTCGAAGGCACTGGGCGGCATCGGCGGGTTCGTCGCGGCCTCGCGCAACCTGTGCGACCTGATCGTCAACCGGGCGCGGCCGTTCATCTACACGACCGCCCTGCCGGCGGCGGCGTGCGAGGCGGCGCAGGCGGCGCTCGAAATCGTCCGCACCGAACCCGAGCGCCGAAACCGTCTGGCCGACATGGCCCTGCGCCTCAAGGCGACGCTCCGCAGCCGCGGCTTTCAGACGAACCTTGCGCCGACGCCCATCGCCGCGATCATCCTGGGGGGGCCCGAGGCAGCACTCGAGATGGCCGCGAGGCTGCTTGAGCGCGGCATTTTCTGCCCGGCGATCCGCCCGCCGACCGTCCCGCCCGGCACCAGCCGCCTCCGCGTCAGCCTCACGGCCGAGCACACCGACGCGGACGTCGCGCGGCTGGTCGAGGCCCTTTCAGCCCTGCGGTAGCGGTGGTGGCCGAACGAGCGCAGCTGGCAAGTTTACCCGCCTATGGCGGGCCCACCGGCGAAACAGGCTTTGGCCCAAGTGGGCGCAACGTTTCGCCGCCGCGCCCTCCATAGGCGGGTGAACTTGCGCGGCGCGCTAGGCGCATGTTTTGACGGAACCGCCGCCGCTCGACCCCCGTCTAAGCACTTTGGCGGGCGAGGTTCGCCCGGGCAGTGCCTGTGGAAGGAGGCAGACTATGTCTCGGACACGCGTCGGTTGGCTGGTTGTGTCGGCGGCCATGGTGTCGGGCCTCGCGGTGGCTGGGGCTGTCGCTTCGACCCTCGTCGAAGACGGCGGCGACAAGGCGGCCGTGCCCATCGTCGAGAAATCGCGGCACGTGCCGGAGGTCGCGGCCCTGCTTTCGGGCCTCACGGTCGAGAAGCCGCGTACGCACAAGAACATGATCGTCTTTCCGATCCGATGGTCGGGCAAGCAAGCACCGGGCCGGTGGATCTCGCTGGACGACGCCGCCAGCGCCGGCGTCTTGAAAGTCACCGAGAAAGACCAGGCTTCGGTGCCCGAGGTCCAGATGGAGAACACCGGCGACAAGGCCGTCTTCCTGATGAGCGGCGAGATCATCAAGGGCGGCCGCCAGACCCGCGTCGTCAAACTCGACACGATCATCGAGGCCAAGCAGAAGGTAGCCGTGGCGGTGTTCTGTGTCGAGCAGAGCCGCTGGTCGGGCGGCAAGGACTTCTCCGGCGCGGGCAAGACCGCCCCGGCCACCATCCGCGAGCGGATCAGCCGCGGCGCCGAGCAGGGCGAGGTCTGGGACCGCGTCCAATCCACCGGCCGCGCCGTCGGCGCCAGCAGCCCCACCGGCAGCCTTGACGAAATGATGGAGTCGCAGCCCGTCAAGGAGGGGCTGAAGAAAGCCCATGAGGACCTCGGCCATTTCAGCCCGGCCGACACGGTGGGCATCGCCATCGCCGACGCCCGGACGGGGCGCGTCATCGGCCTTGAACTCTTCGGCCGGCGGGACCTCTTCGAATGGCTCCAGGAAAAACTCGTCGAGGGCTACGCCATGGACGTGGTCCTCGCGCAGCAGGTTGACTGGAAACCCGATCAGGCCAAGCCCGTCACCGAAGACGAGGTCCTCGGATTCATCACCCGCGCTCTCCAGGGCTCAAGCCACTACGAGGACACGCTGGGGAGCGGCCGGGGGATCGACCTGGACAGCGGCTCGATGAAGGGCAAGGGCGTCGCCCTCGGATCAAGCGCCGTCCACCTCTCGATCCAGGACATACGGCCGGGCACGACGCCCGCGCGGCCGATTGTGGATCGGCCGGGGCTGAACGTGGACCCGCCGATGCCGCGCGACTGAGGCCGGCGCGCTACGGCTCGCTCAGGCCGTAAAGGACGATGTCGGCGGCCAGGCGGCGGGCGTCGTCGGGTTCCAGGCACCGGGCGCCCCAGACCCGCATTCCGTCCAGGCCCACGCCGATCCCGTACGGGCTGTACACCACGACAAGACTCCCGCCGCGCTGCAAGCCGTAGAGCACCGGGGTCTGGAGGTCAGGCGTCTCGGCCCTCACGGCGGGCGAGTAGGCGACGCGATCGATCTTGTAGCCGATCCGGCCGCTATAGATCGGATGGTCGAGCGGCAGTTTCTCGAGCCGCGCACCCGGGTACATCTCGACCACCAGGGCGCGGAAAGACGAGTCGAAGGCCTTTCGGCCGCAGCACGCCTCCGCCCAGAGGAACCCGCCGCGGTCCAGGTAGTCTTTCAGGGCCGCACGCTCTTTCTCGTCGAGCGTGAAACTGTAGTGGCCCACGAGGTACAGGATGGGCAGCGCGCGGCGGTCGCGTAGGAGTTCGGCGTCGTCGCTCCGCCCGAGGCGCAGCGGCGCCGGCTGATCGTAGACGCTTGCGCCGAACTTCTCGGAGAGTTCCGCCAGCAGCCGCGGCAGCGCCAGGGGCCGCGGACGCCAGTCGCCGCCGTGCTGGATCTGGCCGATGCGAAGGGCGTCGCGCGGCACGGACTTCTGCCGGGGGACCGCCAGGAGCGTCGCCTCGTGGAGCCGGTCCGGCAGCGCCTCGTTGCCGGTGGCGTAGAGCGCCAGGTTCTCGCCCAGGCGGAGGGCGTCGCTCGCCCGATCCGGGTCGGACGCGGCCCAGCCGTCCGAAAGGCCCTTCGGCGCGAGGAGCACCGAAGCGCGGCAACCGAGGTTGAGGGTCTCCAGGCCGGCGGGCGCCACCGGGTACCGCGCCGTGTAGATCGGGTGGTTCGGCGGCAGGGGCTCGAACGTCGCCCCGTCGAAGAGTTCCCCCGCGAGCCGGCGCACGCTGGCCGTGAACGTCTCGTCGCCGCCCTGGGCGTCGAACAGAACGAGGCCGCCCTGCTCGACGTACGGCTTCAGGCCGAGCAGCGTTGCCCCAAGCATCCGGAGCGGTCCGCGCCCTGAGACGTGGAGGATCGGGGCAGCCAGGAGGTCCTGGACCGACGCGTCGGACCGGACCGTCTGCCACGCCACCGCCTGGCCGCCGACGCGCGTCCCCAGGTACCGCACGAGGTGGTCCAGGTCGCGCGGATCCTCGCGCCATCCGCCCTGCCACTCGAGCCGCTGCACCAGGAGCGGCCTAAACCCCTTCGTCAGGAAAAGCAGTGCCAGGGCGTTCTGGTAGAGGCGCGGCGTCCAGGAGCCGTCAAGCTGCTGCCCCTTCACGAGGAGATCCAGACCCTCGCGGAACCAATCGTGGTCGCCGAAGGTCCGCCTGCCGGACGCGACGCCGACCCGCTCCAGCGAGTACAGCCAGAAGTAGTACCACGCGAGGCCGTGGTTCGGGTTTCCGTTCAGCGTATAATTCTGGGTGATCCACGCCGTGCCGCGCTCGATCGCCGCGGCCCGCTCGGCCGTCACCCGGGCCGGTTCGGCGGGGGAGAGGCGGTCGCCGCAGAGGTACAAGCCCGCAAGCGCCGCCGCCGTGACGCTGCCGTAAGCGTCGTCGGGGTCGGCGGTCTGATAGACATATCCCCAGCCTCCGTTCGGGAGTTGAGTCGTGCGGAGGAGACGCTCGGCCTTCTGCCAGGCCTCGAGCGGCACGTGGGCCCCGGCATGCTCGGCCTCCGAAAGGCCGAGGATCGCGAACTGGGTGTTCGAGGCGTCGGTCCGCTCATACGCGCAGCGGATTTGGGCCTCGCTCTTCACGCGGTAAAGACCTTGGCCGGCCAGGGCGGGCGCCTCGTCCGGAGGCGTGCCGTATCCCCACCCCCCCGTCGCGTGCTGCATCTCGACCAACCAGTCGGCACACGTCTGGATCTCGGCCTTGTAGCGCTTCGGATCGGCCGACGCCAGGGCCATCGCCTTCAGGGCAACGACGTAGGTGTGCCGGTTTTCGACCTTGACGATGGCCCTCAGGCCCGCGGCGACGGCCGGGTCGTCCGGGCTCACGCCCGCCTGAAGCAGGGCGTGGCACGCCAGGGCCGTGACACCGCCCTCGTGGGCGTAGTCCGGCCACGTGCCGTCGGGCTTCTGCCCTCCTCGCAGATAGGCAACCGCCCGCAAGATGGCCGCGCGGACCTGCTCGCCGGTGACCTGCTCTGGAGCGGCGGAAACACCGGAGGCGGCGGGAAAAGCCATCAACAAGCCTGCGGCAATGGCCGATAAAAAGAGGGTGCGGGCGGCGCGCATGGTTGCGGCAACCGAAACCGGACTGGACATCATGGATCTCCGAGCGAGCGCCGCGGCCTTCCGCTTGGGTTATCGGCCGGGTCGAGCCGGCGCCTTCAGGGCAAATAGGGCCGCCGCAGCCGATGATAAGTTCCACAATAACAAGGGGTTACGCCAACCGAGGGGCCTGACATGCCGGACGCCTCTTTCGACGAAAAACTCGAAATCTTCAAACGGGTCCGCGACCGTCTCGTTGACGAAGTCGCGCGGCACATTGTAGGCCAGCGCGCGGTCGTTGACCAGATGCTCGCCACCATCTTTGTCCGGGGGCACTGCCTCCTGGTGGGTGTTCCGGGCCTGGCCAAGACCATGATGGTCCGAAGCCTCGCGGGGGCCCTGGACCTCCAGTTCAAGCGGATCCAGTTCACGCCGGACCTCATGCCGTCGGACATCACCGGCACCGACGTCATTGACCAGGCGCCCGACGGGCGGCGCGAGGCCCGCTTCGTCCAGGGGCCGATCTTTGCAAACATCGTCCTTGCCGACGAGATCAACCGGACGCCGCCCAAGACCCAGTCGGCGCTCCTGGAGGCCATGCAGGAACGCCAGGTCACTGTCGGCCAGGAGACCCGAGCCCTGCCCGAGCCGTTCTTCGTCATCGCCACCGAGAACCCCATCGAGCAGGAAGGCACCTATCCGCTCCCCGAGGCCCAACTCGACCGGTTCCTCTTCTCGATCCACGTGCCGTACCCGACGCCGGCCGAGGAGGAGCAGATCCTTCAGATGCCGACCGGCGCCCAGTGCAGCCAGGCGACCCGCATCCTCTCAGCCCCGCAGATCCGCGCGCTCCAGGAAGTGGTCCTCTCGGTTCCCGTGTCGCGGTACGTCGTCGCCTACGTGGCGAAACTGGTGCGCGGTACGCGGCCGGCAGACCCGGGCGCGCCGGACTTCGTCCGCGAGATGGTCGAGTGGGGCGCGGGGCCCAGGGCTGGCCAGCACCTGATCCTTGCCGGGAAGGCCTTCGCCGCCATGGCCGGCCGCGCCTGCGTCGCCACCGAGGACATCCGGGCCGCAGCCGTGCCCGTGCTCCGCCACCGGGTGGCGCCGAACTTCGCGGCCGAGACGGCCGGCCTCGATTCCGTCGCTATCATCCAGAAACTCCTGAAGGCGATCCCCGAGCCGCCCGTCCGCCGGTACGTCGGCGCGGGCGCCGAAACGGTTCACGTTTAGCCGCGAGCCGCAGGCGAGCGCGCCCGTAGCGTGCTGCCGGGCGCCCGCTATCGCCAAGCACCAGAAGGTTGCGCCCAATGGTTCGCCCGGAACAATACCTTCGGCCCGAGATCGCGCGGCAGGTCAAGCGGCTCGACCTGAAGGCCAAGTTCATCGTCGAAGGGTTCCTCGCGGGCCTGCACCAGTCGCCGTCCCGCGGATTCAGCATCGAGTTCTCCGAACACCGCAAGTACGTCGCCGGCGACGACCCGAAAGACCTTGACTGGGCCGCCTGGGCCAAGACCGACCGCCTCTATGTCAAGACCTACCAGGCTGAGACGAACCTCGCGGCATACCTGCTGGTGGATGTGAGCCGCAGCATGGCCTACGGCGGCGCGGACGGCAGCGGCCCAGGCGCCGACGCAAGCGCCGGCATCACGAAACTCGATTATGCGCGGTCGCTCGCCGCGGCCATCGGATATCTTCTTGCCTACCAGCACGACGCGGTCGGCCTGGGGCTTATCGGCTCGGACCTCGAGCGCCTGATGCCGGCGCGGGCGACGCGCAGGCACCTCGTCCGTGTCTTCTCGGAACTCGCCCTCGCCGAGGGGTGCAGCAAGACGTCGCTGGCGCCGGCGCTCCACGCCGTCGCCCGGCGCGTCAAGCGCCGCAGCCTCATGCTCCTCATCTCCGACCTCGTGGACGAGCCGGAACCGGTCTTCGACGCCCTGCGCCACCTCGCATTCCGAGGCCACGACATCGTGGTCTTTCAGGTCCTCGACCCGGTTGAACGGCGCCTGGGCATCCGCGGGCCGGTCGTCCTGGAAGACCCCGAGACCGGCCGGCGCATCGCCACCGACGCCGACCATATTCGCGGTGCCTACACGCAGCGGGTCGAAGCGTTCGTCGAACGCTGGCGGCGCGGCGTGGCAGAGGCCGGCGGCGACTTTGCCGTCATGACCACCAGCACGCCTTTCGACCGGGCGCTCCTGAAGTTCCTCCGCGAACGCAAACGCCGGTTCTAACCCATGACCTTCACCAACCCGGCCATCCTGGTGGGACTCGTGGCGCTGGCGATTCCGCTGGCGATTCACCTCCTCGGCCGCCGCCGCGCGCGGCGGGTGCTCCTGCCGACGATGCGCTTTGCCGAGGGCGCCCACGCCGAGACGCGCGGCCGGATGTGGCTGAGGCGGCTCGCCCTGCTCGCGGCGCGCCTCGCGGCGGTCGCACTCGTGGTCGTGGCCATCGCCGGGCCGCGCTTCGGCTCCGCCGCAGGACCCGCCGGCCAACCGGGGCCGTGGATCGTTTGCCTCGACCGCTCCCTCAGCATGGTAGCGGTGGAGGACGGGGAAAGCCGCGTGGTGCGGGCGGCTGACGCCGTCCAGGCGCTGCTGGCGGAGGCCGACCCCGATTCGCCCGCCGTACTGGCGCGCTGGCAGGACGACCCTCCGGACGGCCCCGCCCCGAGGACTGTCGGGCAGGTCCGCCTCGCGCTCCGTGGCATAAGGTCTTGCGTGACCCCGTGGCCGCCCCTCATGGACCTCATCCGCGGGGCGGTCGCCGACGCCTGTTCCAGAAACCCTCGGTGGACCCTGACCGCGGAATCGCAATCGCCGCCCAGGCCCTCCCTGCCGGCCGGCGCGCGGCTGGTCGTCGCAACCGACGCCGCCCCGTGGACCCTGAGGGGCCTTAAGCCCGGGGCCTTCAACGACCTGGGCTGCGAAGTCATCCTCGTGCCGGTCGGCGGCGCGGTCGAGAACGCATGGCTGGGTTTGCCGCAGACCGAAGTCGTCCAGCAAGACGGCGCGCGGAGCCTGTCGGTGCGAGTCGAGGTTGCCTCGCGGAGTACGGCGCGCGGCGAGACGGTCCGCCTCACCCTGGAAGGCGGCGGCCGACCGATCGAAACGCAAACGCCGGCGGGGCGCAGCACGGCCCGGTTCCTCGTCCCTCTGGCGGGCGACGGCCCGTGGCAGGGACAGGTTGAGATCGCCGAGGTTTACCCGCCGGGGCGGGCCGACGCCCTGGCCGACAACGTGCGGTACTTCACGGCGCTTGTGCCGAAGCCGACGCGCGTGCTCGTGGTAGACGCGGCGGCGGAGAAAGAGTCGCCGGTGGCGGCGGCGTTTTTCGTCGCGGCGGCGTTTCCGAAGGGCGCCGACGGCGCGCCGCCGGCAACGCTCACCGATGCGGCGAAGGCCGATGCCGGCGCGCTCAAACAGGCCGACGCCGTCTTCTGGGTCGGCTCGAAGGCGGCGCCGGACCCCGAGGCGCTCGAGCGGTTCGTCGCGGACGGCGGCGGACTCCTTTGGGTCCCGGCAGAGGCCAAGGGCCCCGACGCGCCGATGGCGGCGCTTCTGGGCGCGGCGTTCGGCCCGGCCGAGGACGTGCCGGCAGGCGTGACGATCGACCCCGGCGGATACGAGAGCCGCCTGCTTGCCGCATTCGAGGGCGGGACCGGCGCCGATGTGAGCCGCCCGGTCTTCAGGCGGCGGCTGGCCCTTGAGGCGCGCGGCGGCACCGCGGCGATCCGGTTCATGGACGGCCGGCCGGCGATCCTTGCTCGCCAGGTCGGCGCGGGGCGGGCGATTGCCCTGGCGGCCGGGCCGGGGCGCGACTGGGGCGACCTTGCGACGCGGCCGGAATTCGTCGTCCTCGTCCATTCGCTAGTGGAATCCTTCTCGGCCGCCGAGCGCGACAGGAACCTCGTCCACGGCAACATTCCTGCCTCGTCGCTGATTGCCGAGAACTCGCTGCTCTTCCCAGGCAACTGGCGGCTCGGCGAGTTCCCGGACGTCCCCTCGCTGCCGGAGCGAGACCGCGTGTTGTACAGCGTAAACGAAGACCCGGATAAGACGGCCGACCTTGTGCCGCATGTTGACCGGCTGACGGCGGCGTTCCGAGCGGACCGGGTCCAGGTCTTCGATCCGTCGCAACTGCCTGCCAGGAAAGCAGTTACGGGCCGCGATGCGGGCGACGCCGCTGTCTGGGTCGTCCTTGTATTGGCGGCGGCGTTGGCGGCCGAGGCCCTGCTTGCGGGCCGCCAGTCGGCAGCGCCGACCGTGTTTGCCCGGGCCGAGCGGGGCTGAAACGGCCTGGCGAAGGTCTTTGGGATGGTCGGCCAGATAACGCGCCCGACTTCCGCCATCGCCCTCCGGGCTATGGCGGACAAGTCGGCTTGCGGCTAAACATCGCTTTGAACACGCCTTTTGAAGCCTGTAACAGGTTGTAACCCCCGGTTGCCGGCCATATTTTTCCCTTTGACGGCCGCCTCCCGGGCCGCTAGCATGGAACCAAAGGTCGGAAGGGGCCTTTTCGAGACGGTGGATCCCTAATCAAGGAGCACCAGATGGAGGCTTTCGATAGACTGAAGGCGCTGATCACGGAGACCGAGAACGACTTGATCAAGGCCGAAAAGGGCAACAAGGCGGCAGGAACGCGGGTCCGCAAAGCGATGCAGGAACTCAAGAAAATCGCTCAGGAGGTCCGTGTCGAGATCCTCCAGACGCGAAGTACGCCCGAGGCGCCTCCGACGATGCCCGGAGCCCCGCGTCTGTAAGGCCCGGCCGCACCAAGAGGCCGGGGCTGAGTCCGGCCGCCGCGGCCGGCGGTTGCGGAGATGGTTGCGAAGGCAGGCCCGCCTTCCTCGCCCCGAGGGACGGCGGGGCGGGCTTGTGTGTCGCCGGGAAGGCCGGCCCCGTGGCCCCGGACGGGGCGAAGTGGTCGTGGCCGGATCGGAGATCCGACGTGCCGCCGCCATTGCTCATTGACCTCCAGAAGATCGACCTCACAAAGGTCGAGATGCCGATCGAGGAAATCCGCAGGCACAACCCTCACCGCCACGAGATGGAGATGCTCTCGGGCATAATCCACGTAGACCTCGTGGCCGGGGAGATTGTCGCGTTCAAGGACGTGCGCGAAGACGAGTTCTGGGTCCGCGGGCACATCCCGGGGCGGCCGCTGATGCCGGGCGTGCTGATGATCGAAGCGGCGGCCCAGATGTGCAGCCTGTACTACCACTTGTCGCAAGCGGACAAGCGGTTTCTTGGGTTCGGGGGGGTCGATGGGGTGAAGTTCCGCGACCAGGTGGTGCCCGGCGACCGGCTGATCCTCCTCGGCCGCGCCCTGGAGATCCGACCCCGCCGCGCCGTCTTCGACACCCAGGGGGCCGTGGAGGGGCGCCTCGTGGTCCAGGCCCGGATCACGGGAATGCCAATATAGGCATTCCGGATTCGGGATTCGGGATTCCGGATTGCTCCTGCCGCGAGTGTCCGTGGCGCTGTTTCTGTTGTTGCCTTTGAATCCGGAATCCGGAATTGCAGGGAGAGGAGCGGTTGATGGGAATAGCGGGACGGAAGACCTCGGGCACCAAGCGGCGTAAGCGGCACGGGTTTCGGACCCGGATGAAAACGCGCGGCGGGCGGATGATTATCAAGCGCCGCCGCCAGAAGAAGCGCCGCCTGCCCAGCGCGACACGCTGACCCGAAGAGACCCGCCGGCCGGAAGGCCGGTGCGGATCCTCCTGGACGAACGCCCGCTGCCGGGCTTGTGGTCTGCGCCGGGTGGGGGCCCGGCCTGGCCAGAGACAGCCAATAAGGCGGCGGGCGGGCCCGTCTAAGGATGCGGAGCGAAGAGGCGCCGGGGCTGCCGGTGTTTTTTCTTCGGAGGCCGGGGGGCTGAAGGCGTATAAGGTTATGGCCGGGCGGACGTTCATGGGGGACGGGGACCCAGCCGGCGGGCGCACTGAAAGGTGCGCGCCACCTGCGGCACTCGACCTAGAACCTCCCCTCCCCTTGCCCTCTGCACAGGGGCGGCTGTTTTCTTGACGAACCGCGCGGCGCCGCGTACATAGTAGGTGGGGACGGAACAACTTGCCGCACGAACCGGAAGGACACAAGACATGCTGACCTATAGACACAGGACGGCATTGGCAGCAGGGCTGGCCGTCGTGGTCCTGGCTGCGGGGGCGACTCAGACGGTTGCCGCCCAGGCCACGGATGACGACGTCCTACGGGCGATCGAAAAGGCGAAAGAATACCTCATCAACCAGGAGAAAGGCGGGCGCTGGCCGGAGAATACGTACACGCGCAACATCAATACGGGGCACACGGCGATGGCGGTGTTGACGCTGGTCTATATCGGCGTCCACCCGAACCAGGGGGCGGTGGAGCGCGGCCTGGACCAGATCATGAACGAGCCGGACCGCTGGACCTACGTCACGAGCCTCCACATCCAGGCCCTGGCGCAGGTGCTGAAGCAGAAACTCCTGATCGGCAAGGAACGAGATCGCGTCCGCGAGGTGCTCATCCAAAAGACGCTGTGGCTGGTCCTGGCGCAGGGCAGCCACGGCGGGTGGGATTATTTCCCCCTGAACGGCGGCGAGGGGCGCTTCGACTTCTCGAACACGCAACTGGCCATCCTCGGCCTGAGGGAAGCGGCCCTCGCGGGCGTCGAAGTCCCCGATTACGTCTGGAAGCGGACCCAGAAACTCTACTTCGACCGCCAGAACGACGACGGCGGCTGGGGATACCAGAACAAAGGCAAGTCGCACGGGTCGATGACGGCGGCGGGCCTCGCGTCGATCTTCATCATCTGGGACAACCTGACCCTCGGCGAGGGCTGCCCCTGCGTGAATGGTAAATCCAGCCGCACCGAAGACGAGACGGCCAAGCGTGTCGAGCAGGCCCTCAACTGGATGTCGCAGAACTACACCCCGAACAATAACCCCGGGATGCCCAACCGATGGCACTATTACTGGCTCTACAGCGCCGAGCGGGTCGGCAAGGCCGCTGGCTACAAGTACTTCGGCGACCACGACTGGTACAAGGAGGGCGTGCAGTACCTGCTCGGCAGGCAGAAGGGCGGCTCGTGGGGCGACATCCCCGACACGTGCTTCGCCACGATGTTCCTCTTCAAGGGCCGCGCCCCCATCCTTTACAACAAACTCCGCTTCACGGGCGCGTGGGACAACCACCGCCGCGACATCGCCAACCTGACGACGTACATCGAACTGGACAAGGAACAGCCGATTGACTGGCAGATCGTGAACCTCCGGCAGCCGGTGGAGGAACTGCACGACGCGCCGGTCCTTTTCATCACGGCCGAGTCGGTGCCCGAGTTCACGCCCGAGGAGAAAAAGAAACTCCGCGAGTTCACCGACACCGGCGGGACGATCCTCTTTGAGCCGTCCTGCGGGAACCGGCCGGTGGTGACGTGGTTCCGGAAACTCGCCGAAGAGTTGTGGCCGGAGTGGCGGCTCGGCCCGCTCGGGACGGAACACGGCGTCTACACCTTCCCGACCCGCCTCTCCAAGCGGCCGGAACTCCTGGGCATCGACGACGGGATCCGGACCTCCGTCTATTTTGCGATCGACGACATCTCGTGTCCGTGGCACACGAAGGCCTACGCGGCCAAGAAATACATGTTCGACTGGGGGATCAACCTCTTTACCGTCGCCATGGACAAGTCGCCGCTCCGGGCGAAACTCGCCGGCCGCGAAGACGACAAGACCGAGAAGTTCACCGAGCCGATCAAGGCCGGCACCAAGACCACGCTCCGCATCGCGCGGGTCAAACATGACGGCAATTGGGAAGCCAATGCCAACTACCAGGGCTTCGACCGCCTGGCCAAGGACCTGGCGACCAAGGCCGGCATCGCCCTCGAGGTCACCGAGCCGAAGGCCGTGCCGTTCAGCGAGGGCGGCGTGCCGGTCGGCGAACTTTCCGGCTATGATGCGGCCTACATCACGGGCACCAAGCCGTTTGCGCTGACGCCCGCCGAGCAGAAGGGCCTGAAGGACTATGCCGACGGCGGCGGGTTCCTCTGGTTCGAGGCGGCGATGGGATCGAGCGACTTCAACGAGTCGCTGAAGACCCTCGCCGCGGCCTCGGGCTGGCAACTGAAGATCCTGCCGCTCACGGACCCCCTTATGACCGGCCGCCTGGGCGCTGGCCTCGGCTACGACCTGACGAAGGGCCTTGAGTTCCGGCGGGTCCTGCAAATCGCCAAACTCGGACGCCAGTATGCCGACATCGTCGGCATCTACAGCGGGAACCGCCTGATCGGCATCTACTCGCCAGTGGACGTGATGTTCAGCGTCAGCCCCTACGACGCCTACGCGTGCAAGGGCTACAGGCCCCGGGACGCAAAGGCCGTCGCGACGAACATCGTCCTTTCTCTGACGACTCGCGCGAAGTGACGCCCGGAAACACGGCCCGCCGGTATCGGGCCGCCGGACGGGGGACCACGAGGGGGCCGGGGTGTTGGCGCCAACCATGAACCTGCCAACGCTTCGGCCGGCGAGGCCGCCCCGCCACCGGGCACGCCGGGCGTGGTGAGTGCGGCGTAAAAACCAATCGCCCCTGCGGCCAGGCCGCAAGGGCGATTTCGTTTCGGGAAATCGGTTATCGGGATTCAGGCGCGCCGCCGCCGTGAGAACACAATGATGAGCCCGCCGAACGCCAACAGCGCCAGCGTCGCCGGCTCGGGAATGGGTTCGGTCTTCGGGTCGGCCGGGCTCTTCGGGGTCTCGGATGCCGCCTTGTCGGCAGGCGTGCCCTCAGGTCCGGCCTTGACTCTTATGATCTGCCCAGACACGCCATCCCATTCGACTTCCACCTTAATGGCGGGCCGCAAGTCCAGGCGGCTCTGCCAATCGTCGGAAAAGTCCGCCGTACCCAGCGGAATGGCCGCACCGGTGACGTCGATGGCGGCCGCTCCCACCGGCTCGACCCCAAAGGGAGATAGTGTGAGATCGGCCGCGGCGCTCGATGCCACGAGCGCCAGTGCAGCAAGAAAGGCGACAATTCCTCCGCTCTTCATATCCTCTTCCTGCACAACCCCCTTGCCACCAAAAAAAGAACGGGAGACGGCCTCTCGGCCCGTCTCCCGCGGATCGTCTGCACACACATCCCGCTATAAACAGACAGGAGACGGACCTTGCAATCCGTCTCCCCGCAACTGCTCGGATTGCCCTCTCGGGCAATCCCTCCGGCGGAAAAGATACACTATACCTCGCAGAAAGTCAAATCCCAGCACCCGGATATCGTCCCGAAAGACGTGCCAAGTCTTTGACTACATGGCACTTAGAGAAAAAGGCAAGTTCCGCGTGAAAATCCGGAAACCTGCTTTCGGCCGGAGGGGGCGGCGGCCGGTTCACTCGCGGGCCAGGCGGTGGAACTCTTCGCCGAGCCGCTTGGTCATCGGGCCCGGCTTGCCCGAGCCGATCAGGCGCTTGTCAATCCGCACCACGGGGACCACCTCGGCGGCGGTGCCCGTCAGGAAACATTCGTCGGCGATGTAGAGGTCCAGCCGGGTCAGGTTCTCCTCGCGGACCTGGATGCCGAAGCGGCCGGCGATCTCGATGACCGAGTCGCGGGTGATCCCCTTGAGGATCCCCGCCGAGACCGGCGGCGTCGAAAGCACGCCGTCGCGGACGATGAACAGGTTGTCGCCGGTGCATTCCGAGACGTAGCCGAGGTGGTTGAGCATCACGGCCTCGAGGACCCCCGCGTCGGTCGCCTCGATCTTCGCCAGGATGTTGTTCAGGTAGTTGAGGCTCTTCAGGCGGGGGCTCACGGCGTTCGGCGGGGTCCGCATGGTGGCGGCCGTGATGATCTCCAGGCCGTTCGCGCAGATGGCCGGCGGATAGAGTTCAATCCTGTCGCAGATGATGAAGACCTGCGGTTCGCGGCAGCGGCCCGGGTCGAGGCCGAGCGTCCCGATGCCGCGCGTCACCACGACGCGGAAATACGCGTCCTCGAGGCCGTTGGCCCGGCGGGTGGCCTCGATGGCGTCGGCCACTTCGCGGGGCGTCATGGGGATCGAAAGGCGAATGCCGCGCGCGCTGTCGAACAGCCGCCGGACGTGCTCCTGGAGGCGGAAGATCTTGCCGCCGTAACTGCGGATACCTTCGAAGACGCCGTCGCCGTAGAGCAGGCCGTGGTCGAAGACAGAGATCTTCGCCTCGTCGCGCGGGACCAGTTTGCCGTTCAGCCAGACCTTGGGAGCCATGATGCGATCCTCCATGCCGAGACAGGGTAACACGATAACAGGAATGCGACTTCTAGGCAAGAGGCTGGAGCGCCAGGTTCGGCAGGCGTAACGCAAATAATACGGCGGGTCAATCCTTACCTGTGATCCGGCGCAAAAACAGCCCCACATCAGGCAGGCGTATTCCTCGATGATTTCAAGAGAGCCTGATCAACAAGTGCCTCGTGGACCTTTTGGCCATACTTTCTGGACAATATGATGACATCACGCTGGATTCTATCATATTGTGCCTCTGGTCTCAACAGGACGCCGCCAGTTTGCACCTTGTGCCGGGCAATCTCGTAAAAACACCTTTCTCCGACAAGATCGGCAATGAAGACCTGGGCCGCCAATGTCTTGGCGTACTGGCGGTTATCCCCCAGATAGTGCTTAACTGAAGGAAAATTGACATAGATCGCAACCTTGCCTGTCTCGGGGCTGTAGGTCGTGCGTTGGGAAGGCTCAGGATCAAAATCGTACTCAGGGTCACTAAACATGCCCTGCCGCCCGTTGTCTGCGTGCTCTTCATCCTTGGTCTTCACGCTTACTTCAAGCAGTGCTATGGAGTTTTCCCACTCGGCCGTAATAACAGCCTGCTGTTCGGGACCATCCCCCCAGACTTCAATGGGATACTTAGCCACATGGCGAACCGCTTGGCTTTCGTTAACCTGGACTTGCCCCGTGGAGACTTGCACGGCCGGGTTGTTGGACGAAATCCTGATTTGGCTTGTCCCTTCGATTATCTTAATATAAACGAATAGATGAACAGTCTTTGGATGGTTTGGCCTCACTGTTATACTCTCTGGCTGAAATACCATGCCTTCTGTGAGTAGGAGTTCCTTTTCTGGAACGACGTACACCTTGGATTCTGCAATGTGCGAGTCCATTATTGCTTGGACGACCCCTTCTGTATTGGCCTCCAAGCCCTCAATCGTAACATGTTTTACAATGACCTTTTCGGGTACGTTCGCGGCAATGACAACTTGGCGGGTAATAAGCCGGATCTTCGCGCATGAACTACGGAGGTTCACAACGGTTCCTTGGCGGATGAGGTGCGAACTCACGCGCAGTTGGAAGTTGTATCGCTTCCCAACGCTAATCTGCGCGGTTGTCGGATACAAAGCAAAGCCGTTCGGTGGCTCCTCAATTTTGCCACCTGGTTCATCCCCAAGATTGATGACATCGGGTGCCTCTGCCTCGGCAATCTCATTCAATATTCGGAAGGCCTTCCTATATCGGGTTGCCTCATCGCGATCAAACTTGCCCTGTTCCTCTTGCTGCTTCCGCGTCCTTTCTTCATCCACAATCTTTCCGAGTCGCTTCTCGATTTCCACTACCAGTTGCCGACAAAAAGGATGGCGCGTATCAAGCCCATCCCTATCGTCCCTTAGGACAGGTTCCTCCTCCTCGAGCAAAGATCTGAACCCGTCAATCTGGACTTCCCCGAAGAGGCGTGCCGCTAAGGGTTCCGAGTCGTACTTGAAGAGCGATATTCCCAAGACTACTTCCATATCGTCCAGCAGAAGCAATCCACCGGTACGATCGTCTCCGGTTTGGCTAATGTCCCCGGTCTTGGCTCGCATCACAATCATGCGTACGCGCATACCCTCTCCGTACGGGACAACAAATTCCTCCTTGAATACTTGCGTCCCTTCCGGCATAAGGAAGCGAAGCCGACGTTTCTGCCCCGTGGATTCTTCAACCAGGAATATCTTCCGGCGTCGGTTGGTCAATATTCTCCGCAAGTGGAAGTTGTTAGCGAGTTCCTTGTGAACGGTGTCAAGTCTGGGGACGGACTGGACTACCGTGAAGTACGCGACGGTGCCATTGCCGAGGATCCCATGCTCGTTTCGTAGTAGGTCATTGGCAGGCAAGTCTTCTGAGATCTGGTACCAAGCCTTACCCTTTTCTAGGAAGAAGCCGCACTCCACAAACCTGCTGCCACTGAAGGTGCATAGCGAACCGTGCTTCATGCTCGCAAGCGCGTCCTTGGCGCCCTGCCCAAAATAGCCTCGCACATTCTGCCTGGCGCTTCTGCCACTGGTCTGCGCCCCGTAACGTATGATCTCGCGCACACGTAAATGTGTCATTCCCTCTGCAAGGTCCCTGACACCAAACCGGCAGTCATGACCCTCCTTCTTATAAAGAATTTCGATACTTCCATCCACTTCCGCGCCGGCTTGTTCTAGCCGAATGTAACTGTCGTCGGCGTTTGTTATGAGTTCAACAAGCGCGCGGATTGGATTGCCCTGTGTGGCTGCGCGAATGCTGCGCGCTGTATGCCTTGGATCAACTGGGATGATGCCCCGCTCAACCGTCATTGGCCACCCCCCTACCGCTTGCCCGCAAGAAATGCGGTGAAGCGCTTCTCGATTGTCTTGACAACCCTCAGAATATCAAGACGGCCCTGTTCGCTTGCGCACATTTGTAGCGCATCGAGGTTGGCCCTGAGTGTTTCGCCGGACGTGTCCAGAGTTCCCTGGAGCATGAAACAGTAATCCCCCTCTGATATGGAATCGACGTCGCCTCGGACAGCCTTTAGGTATGCGACAGAGGACTCCAACTCTGTCAGGATTCGCTCTTTCCTTCTCGTGCGCGAGATTGGCCCTGCCACAACTGTACTAGCAAGCGCAAGCATAGAACGCGCCTTCTGAATGATAATTAGACTCTTGTCCGTCAGAGTAAACCCCTGTCGTTCCTTGCCTCCCAGCCAACGCCTTGTCTTGTAGGTACAGCGTCTCAGACATTTGTGCGCGCGTTTCGCATCCGGATACTCCGGATACCCTACCAGGGAGAATTTCCTTGGGAAAAGCTTATATACTGCAACTATGATATTCTCAAAGGACAAATCCGCACCGATTCCGTTAAGTTGGCCCACAGCGTACATCAGAAGGTGGTCCAGGTCAATCCGCGCATACTTCTCCTCCGGCAATGCTTGAAACTTCGTCAATGGATCATTCTCGCGCATACGCCCCTCGTGTCGCCTCCGTTACTCCGTCCCTCAGTTACTCAGTCACTGCCGCTCTGTCAAGAGTTTGCCGTCGCGGAGGCGTACGACGCGGTCGGCCCGCCGGGCCAGCGCCTCGTCGTGCGTGACCATTACCACCGTCAGGCCGCGCGTCCGGTTCAGGTGCGCCAGGAGCCCCAGGATTTCGCCGCCGGTGGCCGAGTCGAGGTTGCCGGTGGGCTCGTCGGCAAAGAGGATGCGCGGCTCGTGGACAAGGGCCCGGGCGATGGCGGCGCGCTGGCGTTCGCCGCCGGAGAGTTCGCGCGGCAAATGCTGGACGCGCTCCGAGAGGCCCAGGTCCTTGAGCACGTCCAGGGCCCGCTTGTGATACGCCCCTCGCACCAGCGGCCACTGCCAGGCCGGCGTCCGGACCATCGCCGGCAGGAGCGTGTTGCCCAGGACCGACAGGTCCGGCATCAGGTAATAGAGTTGGAAGACGAAGCCGATGGCCTCGTTCCGCATCCGGTCGCGCCAGCGCCTGGACCGCTCGAAGGCGTCCTCGCCCTCGAAATGGACCCGGCCCTCGGTCGGCCGGTCCAGGAGTCCCAGGAGGTGCAGCAAGGTGCTCTTGCCGCTGCCCGAGGGGCCGAGGATGCAGACGAACTCGCCCGCCTTGACCGCCAGGTCCACGCCGTGGAGGACTCGCAGGCGCGATGCGCCCATCGCGTAGTCCTTCACCAGGCCGCGCGCCGCTAAAATGGTTTCAGTCATAGGTATACGCCTTGTTATGGCTAAGCCGCAAGCGGCCCAGCGGCTAAGCCGCAAGCGGCTCACTCATACCGGAGCGTCTCCACGGGCTGCTTCATCGCCGCCAGAAGCCCGCCCGCCATGCTCGCCAGCGTCGAGAGGGCCAGCACCGCCAGGCTCACCGCGACTGCCCACGTCGCCGACAGGTGGGTCGGGATGCGGTCGAAGTAATAGACGTCGCGCGGGAAGATCGACCGGCCGACGAACTGGTTGACGTAAATCTCGATCGCGTCGATGTAATGGACCATCAGCAGCGCCGAGACGAGGCCGACCGCGGTCCCCAGGAGGCCGATGATAAAGCCGTACCCCAGGAACAGGCTCCCGACGCCGGAGGCGCTGGCGCCGAGGGCCTTGAGGATGCCCACGTCGCGGCTCTTGATGTAGGCCATGACGTAGGAGATGAGGGCCGTCAGGATGGCAAACCCGATCAGCATGACGCCGAGCATCAGGACCGTGATGTTCCGCTCCATTTCGACGACGCCGAGGATCGTCCGCTGCTGGGTTTCCCACGTGTTGACGACCGGCATCGGGAAATCCTTGGCCCGCCGCGCCACGAGGAAGCCGTACCAGGCCTCCTCGATGGTCTGGACGACCTGGTCGGGCGCGACCGTGCCGTTGAGTTTGACCTGGATCTGGCTGGCGCGGGCGGGCTGGGCCTCCTGGTCGCCCTCGGCCGGCGCCGCGGCCATGCCCGCCAACCGCTGGGCCACGTCGAAGTCCACGTACAGGTTCGTCGAGTCGGATTCCCAGTATCCGCTCTTGAACGTATCGACCAGGGTGAATGCCTGGTACTGGGCCATCGGGATGCCGCCGGGCCCGATGTCGATCGCCCCGGAGGGCCGGATCGGCAGCGTCCCGGCCACGAGGTCCTGGCCGTACGGGAGGAGCGGCTGGTCCACGACCTTCTTCCACGCGACCGGCTCGGTCTTGCCGAAGCAGATGCCCTCCAGGACGATCCCGCCGCAGGCCAGCAGGCCCACGACGGCGGCGCAGACGGTCGCGGCGGCGCGCCATCCGGCGCGGCCGGGCCGGCGGCGGCCGGCCCGCCAGACGAAAAGGGCGACGATCGCCGCCACCCCCGTCGCCATCCACCAGAGGATGCGGGTGCCGATCCACAGCGGCAGTTCCTTCCGCATCAGTTCCGTCATCGGGCGGCCGACGAGGCCCGTCCCGGCGATCGCCCCCGGCCGCGCGCCAAGGCCCTTTGCCTCGCGCCACGCCTGCATCCCTGCGGGGATGGCGAGCAGTTTCGCCGAGGCGACCGGTCCGGGGGCCAGGACCATGCCAGGAGGCAGGTTGTCGGCCTCATGGGTCGGGCCCTGCCGCTGGAGGTATTCCAGGAACCGCCCCATGTCCACCTTGTCGGCCGGACGAATCCCGATCAGCACGCACGGCCGCACCACCCGCAGGTCCGTTTCGTCGGAGACGATGCGGCAGACGGCATAGGTCTGGATGACCGGGGTGGCCCGCTCGACGCCCGGGAGTTTCTCGACCCGCCCGATGAACTCGTCGTAGTACGGCAGGCCCCGGAGCGAGGCGTCTACGATGATGTCCGACAGGGTCCCGCGGGTCATCTCGCGGGTCTTCATGACAAACCCGTCCATCACCGCGAACACGAGGATCAGAAGGAACACGCCCAGCGCCGCCGGCAGCGCCGAAATAATCGGCACGACCGCCTTCCACCCGCAAAAGAGGTACTTCAGGCAGATGACGTGCTTGTAGATGTTGGTCCACAGGAGGAAGAAAAGGACGCCCGCCCCGGCGCAGACCACCGCCGCCCAAAGCCACCACGGCATGGACGCCGTCGCCTCTTCCATGGGCCTCGCCTACTTGGGCGGCTCGGGCCGAAGTTGCGGAAACAGGATGACGTCCCGCAGGCTCGACGCGCCCACCAGGAGCATCACCAGCCGGTCAACGCCGATCCCCAGACCGCCGGCCGGCGGCATCCCATACTTGAGGGCCTCAATGAAGTCCTCGTCCATGACGGCCATCGTCTCGCCCTGCCCGGCCAGTTGCATCCGCAGCGTTTCGGCCTGAACTTCGGGGTCGTTGAGTTCCGTGTAGGCGTTGCCGAGTTCCATCCCGGCGACCATCGGCTCGAACCGCTCGGCAATTGACGGGTCCGAGGCCTTGCGCTTCGTCAGCGGGCACAGCCGCGCGGGCCAGTCCATGAGGAACGTCGGCTGGACGAGGTGCTCTTCGACGGTCTTCTCGAAGACGTCGTGCCGGACGACGTCAAAGTCCTTGTTCGCCTCTTCGATGCCGAGTTTGCGGGCCCTGGCTCGGACGGCCGGCTCGTCGGCGAAGGCCGCGCCGGCGTGCTCGTTGAAGAGGTCGGCGTACTTGGCCCGGCGCCAGGGGGCGCGGTACTCGATCTCGCGCCCGCCCCACGGCAGGCAGGTCTGGCCGCCCGAGACGGTCCGCGCCAGGTGCTCGACCAGCGTCTCCGTTAGTTCCATCATGTCGGTGTAGTCGGCGTAGGCCTGGTACGCCTCCAGGAGGGTGAACTCGGGGTTGTGGCGGGTGGAGATACCCTCGTTCCGAAAGACCCGCCCGATCTCGAAGACCCGCTCCAAGCCGCCCACGAGGAGGCGCTTCAGGTACAGTTCCGGCGAGATCCGAAGGTACAGGTCCACGCCAAGGGTGTTGTGGTGGGTGATGAACGGGCGAGCCGCGGCCCCGCCGTAGATCGGCTGGAGGACCGGCGTCTCGACCTCCATAAACCCGCGCTCCGCCAGGAACCGCCGCGTCTCGTGCAGGATGAGCGACCGCGCCTGGAACAGCCGCCGCACCTCCGGGTTCGCAAAGAGGTCCACATACCGCTGGCGGTACCGGGCCTCGACGTCCACGAGGCCGTGCCACTTCTCGGGCGGCGGAAGGAGCGACTTGGCCAGAATGCGGACCTTCTCGGCGGCCACGGTAACCTCGCCCGTCCGGGTCTTCATCAGGCGGCCTTCGACGCCGGCGATGTCACCGAGGTCGAGTTGCCCGACGACGGCCCAGGCCTCTTCGGGCAGGTCCTTTTTGTTGAAGGCGACCTGGATGTGGCCGCTTGAGTCGGAGATGTCGGCGAAGATGAGTTTGCCGAAGGCCCGCAGGGCCGTCAGGCGGCCCGCCACCCGGGCGGGGGCGCCTTCGCCGGCCGTCTCGAACCTCAGGCGTGCCTCGGCAGCGCTTGTCGTGTCCGGGTACCGCCCGCCGAACGGGTCATGCCCCGCCTGGCGGAGGGCCTCGGCCTTGCGGCGTCGCTGCTCTTCGTATTCGCTGGCCATGATCGCCTTCGTGGAACCGGGAACCGTATATGAACGTCGAATCATAGCGGCTGACCGGGCGTTTCAGCAAGCAAAAGTTGTGCCCAGCGGGTATGATGCCCCCGGCGGCACCGCTTGCCAGCCGGCGTCATGATGGCTAAGCGGCAAGCCGCCTGGCGCGCTTGCGGCCGGGCGCAGCCGCTTGCGGCTTAGCCATCAATGCCTTTTACATTTAAGGTAACCGCCATGCGCAACGCGATGCTCCTTGCCCTGACCCTCCTCCTCGCCGCCCCGGCTGCATACGCCCAGCCGGCCGCCATCTACCCGGCCGACCCGGTCCGGTACATCCCGGCCGACGCCGACCTGGCAGTCCTGTGCCGCTTCAGCAGACTCCGCCAGACCGACCTGTGGCAATCGTTCGCCGACCCGAAAGTCGGCCTCTGGCAGGGCTTCGTCAAGGACCTGGGCCGCGAACTCAACCTGAACCTGGACCCCGAGAAAGACCTTGTGACCGCCGTCCTCTCGCTGAAGGTCGTGTACGCCGAGAGTGGCGAGCCCGACACCGTTCGGGCGGTCGCGGCGCTTGAACTGTCGCACGATGCGCGGCCGGAGGACCTCTTCACCCGCCGCGCCGAACCCGCCCCCATGCCCGGCGTTTCCGTGTCGGTGTACCGCCTGGATCCCGATGTGACTGCCGCCATGCCCGGTCCGCGCCTCCTCGTAATCGGCTCGCCCGAGTCGGTCAAGGCGGCGCTCGAACGCGCGGTGGCGCCGCCGCTGCCGGGGTCGCCCGACTTCCTCCAGAGCGTGGCCGGGATGCCGGGCGAGGTCGCCTTCGCCGGCCGCATGCCGCAGGGCCTGCGCGACGCCATCGGGACGGCGTTCCAGCAGTGGAAGGAGCGGCGGTTCCGCGGCGGGCTGGACCTGGAGCGGGTCTTGGAGTTCGCGCTGCTCTACAACCTGGCGCGGCTCGGCCGGGAGGTCGAGGCCGCCCGGGGGTCGGTGGACCTTTCGCGCCAGGCCGACGCCCTGGACCTGAGCCTCGCGCTCAAATCCGACGGAATGGCGGGCCCGATCGCCGCCACGCTCGACGCCTTGTCGGCCCCGCTGGCAATGGCCCTGCTCTCGATGATCGGCGCCCAGCCGCGCGACGAACCGCCCGACCAGCCGCTCTACCACGCCGCAGCCGACGGCCGCGCCGTCCGCATCACGATGCCGCGGCAGGCCATCGCCGACCTCGTGAAGGACCTGGTTGCCGGCGCGCGGCAGGAGGCCGGCCGCACAGAGAGCATGAACAATCTCAGGATGGTCAGCGTGGCGATCCAGACGTATGTGGCCAACAAGGGGGCCTACCCGGCTTCGTGGTCCGACCTCTTGCAGGCCCGCCTGATCTCGGACATGAAGGTCCTTCAGAACCCCGGCCTGGAGGTCCATTTCCCGGACTACGACTATCAACTCGTGCCGCTCAACGCCAAAGCCCTCGACAGGCCGTTTCTGGTGGTGCTTGCCTACGAGCGGTGGCAGGGCGACGCGCCGCCGAGCGGGCGGCTGAATGTCCTGTTCGGCGACAACCACGTCGAGACCATGGACTTCGAGCGGTTCGTCCTGCTCTTGCAGCAGACGTACAAGGCCCTCGGGCGCTAGGGCGCGCGGCACTTCGGATTTGCAGTTCGACATCGGCCGCGCCCCGCGATATGCTTTCTTGCGAAGCGCCCGATGCGCCCGTTTCGCCGACCCGCTTGCGGGTCGCGCAACAACCTCGCAAGGAGAACCTATGCCGCGCGTTTACATCGCCGACCTGACGACGCCGGGCCAGATGGTCGAAGGTGTGTTTCAACTGGCCGAAAAGGACCTCCGGACGACCAAGAAGGGCTCCTTCTTCATCCCGGCCCGCCTCAGGGACCGCACCGGCGAGGTCCCGGCCATCATGTGGGACGCCACGGAAGCCCTCTTCGCCGCCGTGCCGCAGGCCGGGTTCGTCCTCGTCAAGGGCCGCGTCAGCATCTATCAGGACCGGCCGCAGATCGTCATCGAGGCGATGCGCCCCGCCCGGCCCGACGAGGTGAACCCGGCGGACTTCCTGCCGGTCGGCACGCGCGACCCCGAGGAAGACCTGGCGCGCCTGAAGGAACTCATGGCCGAGGGCGTCGAGAGCCCGCCGCTTAAGGCCCTCATGGACGCCGTCTGGGCCGATGAGGATTTGGTAGCGCGGCTCAAGCGCGCCCCGGCAGCCGAGAAACTCCATCACGCCTACATCGGCGGCCTGCTCGAACACACCCTGAGCGTCGCCGAACTCGGGATGCTGGTGTGCGAGCACTACCCCGAACTCGACCGGGGACTCCTGTTGGTGGGCGTATTCTGGCACGACCTGGGGAAGGTCCGCGAACTGGCGTACGAGACGGCCCTCGGCTACACCGACAGCGGCCGGCTGGTCGGCCACCTCGTCCAGGGCGTCGGGATGCTCGATGAGAAGATCGCCGCAGTCCGCGCTTCGGGCACGGCCTTCCCGGAAGACCTGGCCGACGTCTGCCGCCACCTGATCCTCGCGCACCACGGCGAGTACGAGTTCGGGAGCCCGAAACTGCCGATGACGGCCGAGGCATTCGTCCTGCACCACATCGACAACGTCGACGCGAAGTTGCACGCCTTCTTCCGTGAGACCGCCGGCGACGCCGATACCGAGCGCCGCTGGACCAGCTGGAACCGGATGTTCGGCGGACGGCTCTTTAAGGGCATCGCCGAACCGGCCGACGACGCGATGTGATCTGCTGCTGCAAGCAAGTGTTTTGTGTCTGTGTTCCTTGCGCGCTCTGCGGTAAAATGGCGATCGAGAGCCAAGGGGATGCTGACATGACCCACAAAGCCCTTCTTCAAGAGATTCGCAAACGGCTTGAGGCCGCCTACGGCGAGCGTCTGCGCGGAATCGTCCTCTACGGGTCCGAGGCGCGCGGCCGGGCACGGGCGGACAGCGACGTGGATGTCCTCGTGCTGCTGGAGGAGCCGCTGGATTACGTTCGCGACCTGGAGGCCGGGCTCGATGCGCTCTATCCGCTGTCGCTGGAACTGGGGCGGCGCATCAGCGCCAAGCCCGTTTCCGCCAGGGCCTACGAGTCCGTGGACTGCCCGCTGTACCGAAACGTTCACCGCGACGGGGTCATGGTATGAGAGAGTTCGCCGCCGCTGAATAGGAGCGCGCCCGTCGGGCGCTTGCATCGGCCGAGCAACTGATTGAAACGGATCCGGATTCGGCAGCCTCGCGGGCCTACTATGCCGCTTTCCACGGATTGACGGCCCTGTTTGCTCGCCGCGGTCAGGCTTTCTCAAAGCATTCGGCCATCCGTGCAGCCCTGCACCGCGACCTTGTTCAGGTCGGCCTGCTCGGCCCGGATGCGGCCCGGGATTACGACTTCCTTATGGAGTTGCGCGAGACGGTCGGCGGCGCCGACCCCGAGCGCCGCTGGACCGGCTGGAACCGGATGTTCGGCGGGCGACTCTTTAAGGGCATCGCCGAACCGGCCGACGATGCGGGCAACGGTTAGTCAGCGGCTTGCCGACTCGTACGGCGGTTAGCCGGCGGGCTTGCCCGCCGCGCTCCTCGTGATGCGTCGTCGCCCTGCGGCAATCACTGGACGTGCGGCTTGGGAGTGCTCGGGCTGCCACAATCCTTGCGAGTGGTAAGCCCTGCCGATGCCTGATCAACCATCTGCTTCACCGCGGATAATGCCACGATCGCCAAACTCAAGGCAATCGCCCGAAATGGGAAGCATGCAGCCACTATCAGCAAGAGAGTAACGAACCCCGCCGTGGCAACGATCACGGCCGCTCGCTCATAACGGTCTGAAATGCGTGCCCGCAAAACCGACCGGAACCCCGAAAGCGCTCTTGCCACCGGTCGGACAACGAAGTCTAGGCATGCAGCCGCCCAGGGAAGCAAGACATACGATAGCCACAAACGGCTCTGCCTGAAGAATCTGTGCCACCGACGCTTTTTCATCGCAACCTTAAACCGCAACAACTCATTTTCGGCCGCCTCGCAACTTGCCTTCGCCGCCACAAGCCCCTTGCGCAAGTACGCAATCTCATTTTGGAGATTCGCTATCGTTCCTTGATGTTCGCTTGCCTGCTGCCTCAGATCCGCTTGGAGGCGGGCCATCGTTTTCTGATATTCGGACTCCAGCTGCCTCATATCCAGAATCTGGCGCTGGAGGTGTTGACACTCGACTTCTCGCGCAGCGGCGATGTCAGAATGTTCTTGCCACATCTTTTTTTGGGCCACATGATCCATGACCTGCATGGCCGTGTTGCGATCAACCACAAAAAACTCCCGATTCTTGTTTGCTCTGTACTGTGCCAACCGCCCATGAACCAAGCGCTCGGCCTCTTGGCAATCGGGAACCTTGACCTGATACATCACCTTATAGGCTGAGGGCACGCCGGTGCCAATCGAAATCTCGCTTGCACGCTGCTGCGGAGATCTCGTTGTTTGGCCAATCTTCAAGTAGCCTGGTTGAAGACTATCGTTCTGCAGAATGTATATATAGCCTTCCATGGCAAGGCCCTCGCTGTGCAAGGCCCCGTGCCGCACTGGGGGCAACAAACAGGTTAGTGTCCCTCCCAAATGCCGGCGAGCAAGCCCGGTGTTCGGGTTTCGCGGCAATTCCTGCAACGGTTTTACATGCTATAACACTCAAAAGAACCACCGCAGAAAACCCAGCGGCCAGGGGAAGCGCACGCGTCCAAAGGCGCGGCCTTTGCCGCTAAGTGGCACGGATATGCCGAAATGCTTCCTCTTCCACCAACTCAACCGCGTTCCGGTCGAGCCGAACGTAAATGGGCCGATCCGGGCCCGGAACCGTCCCCATCCGTCTTTCCGACGCCGTGCCACATGCTGCTCCTTACGGCACGTTCAAACCGCCAGCCTGTCATCGGCCATATTGCGTTTGTCAAGCAGCACGGTCAAGACCGGATCGCGCCTAAATTGCAGCAAAGCAACCTATTGTACCCCACCACCGGGTTTTGCGCCGGCGCCGGGCGGCGCCTCCGGCGGCGCGAGTTGGCTGTAGATCGCGTCGTTCACATTGTGCATCAGTTCCATGTAGTCCGCCTGGGCCTTCATGAAGGCCTTGACGGTCTCGTTTGAGACGACCGCCCCGTGCAGCCGCTCGAGTCTCTGCTTCTCGACCACCTCGACCGGCTGGGCCTTTTTCCCCTTCTCGGCAATGGCCTTGGCGGCCTTGTTGTAGGCCTGGAGGGCTTCGCCGGCGGCCTTGTCCTCATGCAGGCGCTTGCTTGCGTCGAGAAACGTCTTGAACCGCTCATGTTCGGCGAGCGCCGTGCCGAGCCGTCGGGCCTTTTCGAGGAGGTCTTCCATGGCATGCCCCTTTATACTTGCGACCCATGTATTTGAACAACACGCGCGGGCCAAGGCCCGCGGCTAACTTGCCGGTTTCACTGCGATTGTTGCACCAAGCACGCCCAGCCTACGGCCCTGCCTGGTCGAAAGCAAGCGCCATTGCACCCTGCCGCGCCCGGCCTTATACTTGCGGCATGACCATACGCGAGAAGATCCTGACCCACATGCGTTCCCACAGTTACCGGCCGATGCGGACGCGGCGGCTGGCCCGCTTTTTCGACATCGCCGAGGACAAGTACGCCGAGTTCCGCGACCTCGTCAAGCGCCTCATCCGCGAAGGCGAGATCACGGTGGGCCCGCGCGGCAAACTTGTACCGCCCCCTGCCCCGGGCGAGGGCCCGGCTGCGCCGGCCGAGGGACCCGCTGCCCGCCGCGCACCCTCCAAGAGGGCCGCCCCGCGCGGCTCCTTCCAGGGCCGCTTCAGCAAGGCCGCCCGAGGGTTCGGTTTCGTCATCCCGGCCGATGCGACCGGCCCGACCAAAGGTGAGGACCTCTTCATTCCCGCCAACGAGACCCTTGACGCCGTCACCGGCGACACGGTCCTTGCGCAGTTGACCCGAAAGACCGATCGCGGCTTCTCCGGCCGCGTCCTCGAAGTCGTCGAGCGGGGCCAGACCCGTTTCGTCGGCACCTATTACGAGGGCCCGGCCGGTTCGTTCGTGCGGCCGGACGGCGGCGTCCTGCTCCAGGACTTCGCGGCCCCCGACGCTCGAAGCGCGGGCGCCAAGCCCAAGGACAAGGTCGTCTTCGAGGTCCTCAAGTACGCCCTACGCGATGAGCCCGGCGAGGCCGTCATCACCGAGGTGCTCGGTCGGCGCGGCGACCCCGGCGTTGACACCCTGGCGGTCATCCGGGCGTTCGGCTTGCCCGACGAGTTCTCCGAGGAGGCCCTGGCCGAGGCCCGCGGCGCCGCCGATCGCATGGACGACGCCACGCTCCAGGGCCGGCGCGACCTGGCGGCCGAGACCGTCATCACCATCGACCCCGACGAGGCCCGCGACTACGACGACGCTATCAGCCTCTCGGACTCCGGCGACGGCACCGCGACCCTCGGCGTCCACATCGCCGACGTCTCGCACTTCGTCCCGGAAGGGTCGGTCCTCGACCGCGAGGCGCGGGAGCGCGGCACGAGCGTGTACCTGCCGACGACGGTCATCCCGATGCTGCCGGAGGTCCTCTCGAACGGGGCGTGCAGCCTCCAGGAAGGGCGGGTGCGCCTGACCAAGAGCGCCTTCATCCGCTTCGACGCCGAGGGCGAGCCTGTCGAAGTCAACCTCGCCAATTCCTTCATCAAAAGCGCCCGGCGACTGACGTACCGCCAAGCCACCGCCGCGCTCGATGGCAAACCCGACGGCCTCGCGCCGGAAATCCTGGACCTCCTTCAGCGGATGGACGCCTTGGCGAGGCGGCTTTTGGCGCGGCGGAGGAGGCTCGGGTACCTCGAACTCGACCTCCCGGACGTCGAACTCGAGTTCGACGACCAGGGCCGCGTCGTTGCCGCGCACCCCGAAGACACCAGTTTCAGCCACAAGATCATCGAAATGTTCATGGTCGAGGCCAACGAGGCCGTCGCCCGGGAACTCGCCGAGCGGGGCGTCCCGTTCATCCGCCGCATCCATCCCGAGCCCGACAACGAGGCCGCCGAGGACCTCAAGCACTTCGCCAAGAGCATCGGCTATCCCCTCGGCGACCCGTCCAACCCGTTGGTCCTCCAGCGGCTCCTGAACGACGTCCGCGGAAAGCCCGAGGCCTACGGCATCCACCTGGCGGTCCTCCGGAGCCTCAAGCGGGCCGAATATAGCCCGAAACCCGAGGGGCACTTCGCCCTCGCCTCCGACGCCTACTGCCACTTCACCAGCCCCATCAGGCGGTACCCGGACCTGACGGTCCATCGCCTTTTCGACGACGCAGTTCGCTCAAACGCCCCGGCACAGTCCAACGCCCAGCGACGGCGCTCGCGGGGGCGCGAGGGCGCCCAGGCGCCCGCCCAGAGCGGCCCGCTCGTCGAACTCGCCAAACATTGCAGCATGACCGAGCAGCGGGCCGAGGCCGCCGAGCGGGAACTCACGAAGATAAAACTCCTGGAGTTCCTCGAGAGCCGCATCGGCGACGTCTACACGGGCGTCATCACCGGCGTCCAGGCGTTCGGCATGTTCGTCGAGATCCCGAACCTTTTGGTGGACGGACTCGTCCATATCTCGAACCTGACGGACGACACCTATACGTTCGACCGCAAGCGGTGGGCCCTGGTAGGCAGGCGGCACGGACGGGCGCTCCGTGTGGGGACCGAGTTCGACGTCCGGATCGCGGGCGTGGACATCCCGAAGCGGCAACTCGATTTGGCGCCGGTCGATGCCGAGCGGGCCCGCGCCCCTTCGGCGCCCGCAGTTGAGCGCGCAGCCAAGCCGCATCCGGCCGCCAAGCCGCCGCACCCGGCCAAGCCGAAACACAAATCGCACGCGCCGCACCGTGGCGGCAAACGCAAACACCGCTGAAGCCGGGTTTCGCCCAAGCCCCCCTACGGTCATTTCGAGCGAGCGTAGCGAGTCGAGAAATCTCGCCGCTGGCTGTCACCGTTGCGCCAAAGCCTTTTGCGCGCGTGGCTCGCGCCGCGCGTCTCGTTTCGCGCACCGGCGGGCAAGCCGCCAGTAGCACCCCATTGCCTACTTCACCTTGCCGCCCGCCTCGCGGACCTTGGCCTCGATAAACTCGCGGACCTCGGGCGCAAGAGCGTCGGCGGGCAAAACAATCGTTCTCGATTCGCACCACCGAAGCCACTCGTCGTATCCAAGCAGCCACGCCTCAGCGAATCGGTCGAGCCTCGTCACCAATCGCCAGGCACAAAGGCCGGACGCCTCGGGCGACTTGAATTCAATCCCGGCGTCCGTAATATGCACCCACAATTCCACGTCACCGCACTTCTTCGTGGCCTGGCGTGCCTCTCGCATTTTAAACCAATATGCTACAACGAACGTGAAGGCCGAAAAGAGCAGGACACCACCGAACAACATCTGTAGGAAAGGATTCCTTAGAGCCTCCCACCGCGATTCGCCCGGGGAGGCCTGCCAGGCCAATACCATGCAGAGGGCCAAGAATACCCATCCGAAGCACAGGGGCACTACCGCCATCGGCAGGACTCGCAGGTAGCAACGCTTGGCGACGGCCCGGCGCAGTGCGTCCGACACCGTTACGACCATCTCGACGTCCATAGGTCACCTCCGGCATCACGGCGCGGCGGATGCGGAGATCCGCCGCGCCCAGCCCCGCGGCCGATCACTTCGGCTCTTTTGCCTCATCGACCTCGAGCGGCTCTTCCTTCAGGTCGCCCCCCGCCTCCTCGGTGAGTCTGGCGATTTTCTGTTCGGCCGTTTCGAGGGTCGTGCGGCAGGCCTTGACGAGTTCGGCGCCCTCGCCGTAGAGCCGAAGGGATTCGTCGAGGCCGGCTTCGCCCGATTCGAGCCGCTCGACGATCTTTTCGAGCCGCGCAAGCCGGTCCTCAAACGCCGGTTCCTGGGGCGTCACCGCCTTTTTCTTCGCCATCGCTGCCTCCTTGTGACGAAAGTACGGAGTACCTGAGTACAACGGCTCAAACGGCTAATCGAACAGGGCGCCTTGGCCGCCATCGCCCTCGGGGCGCCGGCTCTGGCCTTTTGCTCCTTGCTGCTGCCGTTTTGAATTCCGCGTTCCGCGTTCCGCATTCCGCGTTTCAGTCACCTCGCTCGCAAGTTCCCCGTGGGCAAGGACCGTCCGCAGAAGGTCGCCCGGCCGGGCATCGGCCGCGCGAACGAGCGTCGAGCCCGTCCGCTCGAGCACCGTCCGGCTGTAGCCGCGCGCAAGCACCCGGTCGGGGCTGAGGTCGCCCAGGCGGCCGGCCAGGCGCTCCAGGTGCGCCCGCCACCGGTGCTCGACCTGCGTCCGCCCGGCTGCCGCAAGGCGAAACGCCGCCATCCGAAGCGCCGCAGCGCTTCGCTGCCACTTGGCCCGCGGGGCATGCTCCGCCAGGCCCCCGGCCGCACGCTCGACCCGCAGCCGCCACGCCGCCCACCGGTCGCGAAACGCCGCCGAGGCCCGCATCTGGAGGTCCCGCAGCAACTGGACCCGCCCGAGCACGATCTCCTGCGGGTACCGGATCGCCCGGTGCTCCTCAAAGAGCGCCAGTTCGTCCCGCAGGCGCTCGATCATGTGGCCGAGCGCGCGGCCCATGCGCCGAAGCGCCCGGCCGAGCCCGGCCGCAACCTCGCGCCGGTCGGGAACGACGATCTCGGCAGCGGCTGAGGGCGTTGGGGCGCGGACGTCGGCCACGAAATCGCTGATCGAGAAGTCGGTCTCGTGCCCGACGGCCGAGATCACCGGCACGGCCGAGGCATAGATCGCCCGGGCGACGCCCTCCTCGTTGAACGGCCAGAGGTCTTCGAGGCTCCCCCCGCCCCGCCCGACGATCATGACGTCGACGCCTTCGAGGCGGTTCAGGTTTTCGATCGCGCGGACGATCTCGGCCGCCGCCCCTTCGCCCTGGACCCGCGCAGGGGCGAGGACCACTGCGGCCGCAGGCCATCGCCGGGCAAGCACGTGGAGGATGTCGCGGAAGGCGGCGCCCGTGGGGCTCGTGACCAGGCCGATCCGCCGCGGGAACCTCGGCAGCGGCCGCTTGTGCTCCGGGGCGAAGAGGCCCTCGGCCGCAAGTTTCTCTTTCAGGCGGCGGAAAGCGACCTCCAGGGCACCGATGCCGCGCGGTTTCAGGCTCGAGACGTACAGTTGATAGTTCCCGGCCTTCTCGAAGACGCCGATGTGGCCGCGCGCCTCCACTTCGAGGCCGTCGGCGATCTCGATGCGGAGGTGCGCCGCCGTTGATTTCCAGACGACGCACCGCACGGCGGCCCGGTCGTCCTTCAGCGTGAAGAAGACGTGGCCCGAGGTGTGGCACTTGTAGTTCGAGACCTCGCCGACGACCCAGACGCGGGGGAACTCCATCTCGAGCGTGTCGGCGACGCGGCGCGTGAGGGCCCAGACGGTCTCGGGGCCCTCGGCCTCGGGCACGGGGATGAGGCTGGCGTCGAACGGCTTTTCGTCCTCGTCCATGGAGGCGAGGTTACCGCATCGGGGCCGCCGATGCAATCCTGCGCGGCTTCGGCGCGAACCGGGTTATAGGTTCCAAGTTCCAGGTTCCACGTTCCAGGTTCCAGGTTGCAGGCCGGCGCGCTGTCACCCCGAGCGTAGTTGAGGGGTCTCACCGTTGCCGTTCTTCTTGCTCCTCAGGCACTCAGGCACTCAGGCACTCGGGCACTCGCCTTTTGTACACTTTAAGAATTCGCCTTTTTCAAAAACTGGTAGAAATGCGCTGTTTTTGCGCGCTTTTTTTGTGTGAATCGCGGTTTTCGGGGCCGCCAGAGCGGTTTGGGGGCGAAAATGTTAAGATGGGCAAGCGCAGACTTACGCGAATTTACGCGCATTTGCGCGCTTTTGGCGCCCGATGCCCGTTTTTGACCCCGAAAACGGGGGTGCCTTGCAGGTTTTGCGCGCAAAGGGCAGTCCATATCTGGATGCGGCAATAGCAATTATAGTTTCGATTTGCTACGCGGAAGAAAGCAGCAACGGACTTCCGCAGACGCCGCCCTGAGCGAAGCCGAAGGGTGGCGCAGATTGACGCAGATCAAAAACGGGGAGCGTAGAGGCAAAACTACAGCGGCAGTCCTCTTCGGCCATCGCTGCTGCCGCGTGCGGAGAACGGACCCGGAACCTACGCCGCGTTACTCCTGTTGCCATACGCTCCTCGGGCAATAGCGGGCAATAGGCTACTTGACCGCGGCACGCTCATCGGTTAAAGTCCCTGGCGCGCGGATTGGTGGCGCAACCCTACTGCATGGAGGAGTCGATGGCGATACGAAGGTCCTACGCAGACCTACGCCGGAACGCGCTTAACTTCTGGCCTTCTGCATTGGCCGAACGGGAGCAAGAGGCAAGCGTTATCCCGCGCCTTATTGAGTCGCAGGACAAATTCATCAGCCTTTTGCATGTGGCAGATTCATCGCCCGACTGCTGGAAGTCGATTCTGGCCCAAACCACGAACTTTCCGGCCAACCTGTTCTTAAAGCATCTCATGGTCTTGACTGACATGGGTGGCGAACCCTTAAAACGCTTGAAGACGCAACTTCCGGCCGTGTTTCCGGATGGGCAAATGGCATTCATGTGGCGCGACGCCGAGCATGCCTACAGGTTTACTTCCCTGCATGCTACGGCCCAATGGGACAACAAAAACTTGCATGTGGATGGCAAAGGTCTTCTTGCGCCATCGGATCTGATGCCGGCCATTGAGGATGTTGCCATGCTCCTGCTATACGGAGGGTCGGCCACAAGCCCCAATTTGCCCGACTTCGTGGCAGACAAGTGTATGGTGGGAACCCTTCTTGGGAGCAAGGCTCAACTTGATACCTTTGTCCGTCAGCGGTACATCTGGGTAAGCCGCATAACCGGCGGCGCAACGGCCAACGCGCTTGGACATCTTGCGCAAGCCTACGTCAAGGAAACTTTGCAGACGTTGCTGCCTGACTGGGACTTTTCAAAGAATGCAATCTCGGGCATTAGTCAAACGGGAGGGCGCACCGATATTGCATTCGACATGATTGCCGAATCCCCAAGCGCTAAGTATTGTGCCATTGAGGTAAGTTTTCAGGTGACCACCAACAGCGTGATCGAACGGAAGGCCGGTCAGGCGAAGGGCCGGCACGCGATTCTGCGGCGTAACGGGCACCATATTGCGTACGTCATAGACGGCGCAGGCAACTTTGAGCGAGAGTCAGCATTGAATACAATATGTAAGTACAGCGATTGCGCGGTTACCTTTAAGGATTGCGAACTCGAGGCCTTGGCCCGGTTCTTGGCACAAGTCGGCGTGTGAGGTAGGAACGGGCCAGTGGGAGGCGGGGAATGGCGCACCGGAGCGACGATGTTCGGCGACTTGCCTTTCGACCTGCCGCTGTGACCTCGGCGGAAGAGGTGGCTTGTCTGGATTCTAAGTGCCCGGCCGTCTGGTTGTTCGTTCTGCCCTTTGATCCCACAGTTACCAACCGCGGAATCTCCCAGGAATGGGTTGTCGCCCTGCAGGCTTTTGCGCGGGAAGCGCATTGTGAAACGGTCGTGGCTATTCTTACCACGCCGGAAGGGGCCGCCACGCTCTGGCCCGAAGTCAAGGACCTTCTGAAGTTTCAGTTGTGGATTGCGGTCAAACTCAAACAACCTCTGCACAGAGGCATTGGGCTGCCGTGCCAGCACGCGGCCTTACTGATAGGTACCAAGTACACCGGCAGCCTGCGGCACAACAAGACACGCATCAAATACACCTACTGCCCCGCCTGCGACAAGACCACAAAGGATTATGGGGGCAAGAAGCACACATACAGTTCGTATGGAACACTCATGTCGGACGTTTGGCGGGACATAGACTCTCAGCCCTCGGAATTCCCCAAGACCGTGGTGGAGCGGCTACAGGACCTCTTTGGCCTTTCTCCCTACCAAGACCTACATGTGGTGGACCTGCGCGGCCATCAGGTTCTTAAGAGGGACTTGGGGGAAGAGCCTATTGTCTTGGACCTCAAGGAGAACGCGGTTCCGCCCAACTTGGTTTCAACCCTGGTCAACGGGGACAGCCTGGAGGTGCTCCACAGAGTTCCCACGAACAGCGTGGATTTCTGTTTTGCCGATCCCCCCTATAACTTGAAGAAGAAGTACGACAACTGGAATGACGGTCTGGACGTCATGGAGTACTTTAGTTGGTGTGACCAATGGCTTGGGGAACTTGCCAGAGTCTTGAAGCCGCAGAGAACTCTGGCCGTGCTCAATATCCCCCTTTGGGCCATCCGTCATTTTTCTTATCTCAGATCGGTGGTTAGTTACGAGTCATGGATCGTCTGGGAAGGGCTCAGTTTGCCCGTGCGTATGATCATGCCCGCTCACTACTCCATCTTGTGTTTCTCAAAAGGCCCTCCCCGAGTGCCCCCAGGCATTGCGCAAACGGGGCACTCGTCCCAGGAGTCGGAGGCCCTTCACGCGCGGAAGGAGTTATACTGCCTGAGGCAGGACTGCGTGCGAGCACGCCACCTATCGGGTGAATGCGACATGGAACCAATCACAGACTTGTGGTGGGATATCCATCGCTTGAAGCATAACAGCCGCCGGGTCGATCACCCCTGCCAACTTCCCCCGGCACTTATGCGGCGACTCATTGCACTTTTCACAAGCGAAGGGGAATGTGTTCTCGACCCGTTTAACGGCGCGGGTACAACCACGCTGGCCGCCGAGCAACTGAACCGCACATTCATCGGCATTGAATTGTCACAGGCGTACCACGATTTGGCTGGTAGGCGGCATCGTGCACTGCGCGCCGGGGATGACCCGTTCGGCAAGATGCACAAGGTTCCACGGGCCAAGAACAGCAATGTAAAGCGGCTTCCCAAACAGCATTATGCAGTCGCCAAGAAGGACCTCCAACTCGAAGTCAGGCGAATCGCACAAGAATTGGGCAGGCTGCCTTCTCGCGCGGACGTGGCCAGACTAGCCCGGTACCCGATTGAGTACTATGAGCAATACTTCATCAGTTGGGGCGAGGTATGCGCTGCAGCAAGGCACGCCGGCATGAGCGAAAAGCGTGTCACTTCTTCCAGGCAAAGGTCCTCCTCCCAGCCCATGCTTTTCGACGTCAGAGAGTCCATGTAGTTTCACCATCAAGCAGGGGGGTAAGTTGCGGGGCGCGATCCCCAGTCGACTGCGCTCGGGATGACCCGCGGGCGGCGGGGCTTGCCCCCTCACCCCGGCCCTCTCCCCCAACGGGGCGAGGCCGCAAGGGGAGAGGGAGGTTATGAAGCACCTTCAAATCCTTCTCTGCGCTCTTCGCGATCTCTGCGGTGAAACACTCCGCTAGTACCGCCGAAGGAGGTCCAGCATCTTGCGGTCGAGTTTGTGGCCCTTGAAATCCTCGTACTGCACATCCGCCCGGTCGGAGTCGAGGAGGCCGAAGGAGCCCCTGAGGTTCCACAAGGCCCAGCCCCAGCCGGCGTCCTGCCAGAGCGAAAGGCAATCCTCCATCCAGCGAAGGACGACCGGGTGCGGGGTCTTATTGAAACATCCCCATTCGCCGACGTGGACGCCCACGCCCTTGGCCTCGAGGGCCTTCCACGGCTTGATGCGGTCCTCGTAGAGCCACTTCTTGTCGAGAATCTCGCGGCCTTTCTTCCAGGGCCACTGGGGTTCGGGCCAATTCTCGCCGCCGACCCACGAGGCCTTCCAGTGCGAGACGCCCATCGGGTCGTAGCCGCGCGTTGATTGGGCGATCCCGAGGTCCACGAGTTCCATGACCGGCTCGCGGCCGTACTGGAGGCCGTCGGAGATGACCAGTCGCTCGGGGTCCTCGGCGCGGATGGCCGCCACGACCTGCCGCGCGACCTTGGCATACGTCGGCGCGTCCACGTTGGCGGGCTCGTTGACGAGGTCGAACGAGAGCCGCGCCGAAGGGATGCCGCGATAGCGTTTCGCAAACGCCGCCCACTGGAAGTCGAACTGCTTTTGCGCCTCTTCGTCCTTCCAGAGGTTCATCTTTTCGGCCGGGCTGGCCACCGTGTAGCCGGGGGCGCGGTGCAGGTCGAGGTTGACGTGGACGCCGTGCTTGCGGCCGAACTCGATGGCCTGGTCAACCTCGGTGAGGACCTTTTCATCGAGGCGGTACGGGTCGGCGGCGTTCGTCCAGCAGCGGTAATCCATGGGCAGGCGGACGAAGTCGAAACCCCACTCGGCCATCCACTGGAAATCCGATTCGAGGAAAGGCTGGTTGCGGGCGGCGTTGAACTTTTCGAGGAGGTTGAAGCCGCGCCAGCGAGGGAGTTTGCGGGCGAGGGTTGGGGCAGCGGCGCTGGGGTCGGGCCTGACCGCCGGGGCCTCACCCGCCGCTCCCGCGGCGGGCTCATGGGGCGTTTGGGTGCCCCCGCGACCGCCGTCGCGGGGCGTTGATATACCCGCGGCGGGCTCATGGGGCGTTTGTGTGCCCCCATGACCGCCGTCATGGGGCGTTTGTGCTTGCGCGGCGGCGTGGCCGAGGAGGCCCGCGCCTGTGGCGATCGCCGCCGATTTTAAGAATGTGCGCCTGTTCATAAGTTGCCTTTCGTTTTTTGCCCCCGCGACCGCCGTCGCGGGGCGTTTATGGCTTTGGCCGCCTGTTGCCCCCACGACCGCCGTCGTGGGGCGTTTATGCCTGCCTTGCATGCCGGCGGAGTTGGCCGCAGGCCGCATCGGCATCGGCCCCGCGCGACCGGCGGACGTGGACGTTTGCGCCCCGGCTGCGCAGTCGCGCTGCAAAGGCGCGGACGGCCGCCGCCGCAGGGCGCGCGTACGGCAGCCCCTCGACCGGGCGTCGCCCCGGCGTAGCCGGGCCCGCCACCCTGGCACGGGCACGGCTCGTGCCGTGGCCGGCGGCGGGCAGGCTTTGCCCGGGCGTAGCCGGGTTGAACGGGATGAGGTTGACGCTCGCGCGGAGCCGCCGCGCCAGGTGCGCGAGGCCGTCGGCGCAGGTGAGCGAATCATTGACGCCCGCCAGGAGGACGTATTCCAGGGTGACCTCCCGTCCGCGCGCCGCAAAGAACTCCTCGGCCGCATCGAGGACTTCCGAGATCGGCGCGGCCCGCGGGATCAGACGGCGGCGCAACTCATCGTCGGGCGCGTGGAGCGAGACGGCCAGGGTGATCGGCAGATCCTCGGCGGCGAGGCGCCGGATGGCGCGCGGGATGCCGACGGTCGAGACGGTGACGTGGCGGGCCGAGACGGCGAACCGCTCGGGATCAATAATCGCGCGGACGGCGGCGACGGTCGCCCTGTAATTGGCGAGGGGTTCGCCCATGCCCATAAAGACGACGTGGGTGATGCGTCGGTCGGCGACCTGGCGCAAGTGGACGAGTTGTTCGAGGATTTCGCCGGCCGCGAGGCTGCGCTTCAGGCCGCCGAGGCCCGAGGCGCAGAACGCGCAGCCGACCGCGCATCCGACCTGGGTCGAGAGGCAGGCGGTGGCCCGCCAGGGGCGGGTAAACTTCCGCCCGGTCGGGATGAGGACGGTCTCGATGCGCTCGCCGTCGGCGAGTTCGACGAGGAGTTTGACGGTTCCATCGGCGCTTTCGGACCGGGCCGCCACGTGCGACGCGAGGTACACAAATTGCTGCGCGACGGACGGCGGGACGTTCGTCATCCGCTCGGGATCGGTCACGCCCTCGCGATAGACCCAGCGTGCGATCTGGTCGGCGCGGTAGGGCGGCTGGCCGGCGGCGGCCAGGGCGGCACGGACTTCGTGGAGCGAGAGGTCGAGGAAGTTCATCGGGCGGTCCCGCCTTTGCCATGGCGGGGCCGGGAGCGCCGGGACGCGCTCGCCTGCGGCTCGCGGCTAGACGGGCCGCGGCGAGCGGCGGCGCAGCGCTTCGCGCGCACGAGTTCGGGGACCGCGCCCGAGGCGAGCAGCGCCTCGAAGGCCGCCAGGTCGGGCAGCACGCGGTCGCTGTAGGCCCGGATGACCCAGTTGGCTTCCAGGGGGCTGATCGTAAGGACGAGCGCCCCGGCCTTGGCAGCCAGGTACATCTCGATCGCGGTGCCCATCGATGCGCTCGGGACGTAGGCGACGAGGAGGTCGCAGCCGGCGGCGCGGCAGTTGCCCTCTTCGATGGTCCGGCGGATCTCGGGCAGACGATAGGTAATGCTGTTGGGATGGCGGCTGTAATGGCAGTAGACCTTGGCGCCGGGCAGGTGGCGCTCGAGCGCGGCCTGGATGGGGGTCCGCCAGTCCTGGTCGTGGATGCGAGCCTCGACCAGCGACCCCTGGATGATGCCGGCCAGGAAAACATTCATCTGACGGCGCCTTGGGTTAATTGCGCGTGCGTGCAAAGAGTTCCGCGTGCGTACAAAGCACGCACCCTACGTTGCTGAGTTCCGCGTGCGTGCAAAGCACGCACCCTACGTTGCTCGAACGTTCTTTTACACGAGAAGGGCAACTGTTTCAACGGGCGACAGGCGCCTGAGTGCCTGAGTACCTGAGTGCCTGAGTGCCTGAGTAACGGAGTGGCGGAGCGCGGGGTGTTTTCTGAAACCGGAACCCTTCAGACGTCGAGCGGGGCATCGGACGGTTCGGATTCCTGGTCCGCCCGGCCGGCGGCGGGTTTGGCCTCGACACCGACTGAGACCCGTTCGATGGCCGTCGCGCGGCCGGTCTTTGAGTCGGCCGTCACGAGCGCGCCCGAGACCCGAAGGTCGTCCGACGCAACGTCGAAGTGGCAGGGCATGCCCGTCAGGAGGAACGAGAGGACCTTTTCCTTGCGGCGGCCGAGGATGCCGTCATGCGGGCCGGTCATGCCGAGGTCGGTGATGCAGGCGGTGCCCTTCGGCAGGACCCGCTCGTCGGCCGTCTGGACGTGGGTGTGGGTGCCGAAGACGCAGGTGGCGCGGCCGTCGAGGTACCAGCCCATGGCGATCTTGTCGCTGGTGGCCTCGGCGTGGAAGTCAACGAAGATGAGGCGCGTCCGGCCGGCGATCTCCTCGAGGACGCGGTCGGCGGCGTGGAACGGGCAGTCGCTGGGGGGCTTCATGAAGGTGCGCCCGAGGAGGCTGATCACCGCGAACGCAAAACCCGACTGGCTCTCGAGGACCGTAAAGCCGCGGCCGACGGCCTCTTCGGGGAAGTTGGCCGGGCGGACGATCCGGTCGCTCTCCTTCAGCACGGGCAGGGCCTCGCGCTTCCGGTAGACGTGGTCGCCCATGGTGATGCAGTCAACGCCGAGGGCGCGGATCTCCTCGACGATCTCCGGGACGATCCCCGACCCGCCGGCCGCGTTCTCGGCGTTGACGATGACGACGTCCAGCCGCCGGTCCTTCAGGAGGTCCGGCAGGACCGCCGCGAGGGCCTTGCGGCCGGGCTTGCCGACCACGTCGCCGATAAGGAGAGCGCGAAATTCCATGGGCCACCTCGACTGACACTACAACACCATGAAACCGCAAAGACCGCAAAGAGCGCAAAGATAGACTCTTATATTAAAGCATTTGTGCGGCAAGTTCGCGCGGGGCCGGCCGCCCCCTTCAGAGAGGGCAGCCCGGCGGCCGCCTGCTTTGTTGTTCCGCCCAGTTCGTGCCTTCCTTTGCGACCTTTGCGTCCTTTGCGGTTGAAACAAGCAGTGTAACAGTGTTACCGCGCGTACTCGATGACGCGGCGCTCGCGGATCAACGTCACCTTGACCTCGCCTGGGTACGAGAGTTCGGCCTCAACGGCCTTGGCGATGTCGCGGCAGACCTTCAGGGCGAGGTCGTCGTCGACCTTGTCGGCGTTGACGATGACACGGACCTCGCGGCCGGCCTGGATGGCGTAGGCCGACTCGACGCCCGGCTGGCGTTTGGCCACTTCCTCGAGTTTTTCGAGGCGCTGGATGTACTTTTCGAGGGTCTCGCGGCGGGCGCCGGGGCGAGAGGCGCTGACGGCGTCGGCCGCCGCGACAATCGTCGTGTAGAGGGCGCCCGCCATGGACGGACCATGATGGCCGGCGATGGCGTTGACGACCTCGGGCGGCTCGTTGTAGCGGCGCGCCAGGTCGGCCCCGATCTCCGGGTGGCCGCCCTGCATCTCGTGATCGACGGCCTTGCCGATGTCGTGGAGGAGGCCCGCGCGCTTCGCCAGTTTGGCGTCGAGGCCGAGTTCCTCGGCGAGCATCGCCGACAGGTACGCCACCTCGATCGAGTGCTGAAGGACGCTCTGGCCGTAACTCGTGCGGTACTTGAGGCGCCCGAGGAGCGGGATCTCCTTGGGATGGAGGCCGGAGACCCCCGTGTCGAGGGCGACCTGCTTGCCGGCCTCCAGGATGTCGGCCTCGACCTCCTTCTCGGTCTCGGCGGCGACCTGCTCGATGCGCGGCGGCTGGATGCGGCCGTCGGCGATGAGTTTCTGCATCGCCCGCCGCGCGACCTCACGACGGACCGGGTCGAACGACGAAAGGACGATCACGCCGGGCGTATCGTCGACGATGACGTCGACGCCGGTGGCCCGTTCGAAGGCGCGGATGTTGCGCCCCTCGCGGCCGATGATGCGGCCCTTCATCTCGTCGCTGGGGATGTCGACGGTTGCGACGGTGACCTCGGCGGTGTAGTCGGAGGCGAGGCGCTGGATCGTCGAGGCGAGGATCTCGCGGGACTTTTCGACGGCGGTTTCCTGGGCCTGCTCGGTGACCCGCTGGACCATGGCGGCGGCCTCGTGCTGGACTTCGGCCTCCATCCGCTCCAGGAGCATCGCCCGGGCCTCGGCCTGGCCCAGGCCGGAGATCTTGTGGAGTTGCCGCTTCTCCTCGGCGATCAGGTTGTCGAACTCCTCTTCCTTGGCGTGGGCGGCCTTCTGCATCTCCTGGGCGCGGCGCTCGATGGCCTCGACGGTCTTCTCCTTGGAGGCCAGGGTGTCCATCTTGGCCTCCAGGCTGTCGTCGCGCTTGGCGGCGATGCGTTCCCGCTCGCGGAGTTCTTCCCGGGTCTCGGCGGTCTCCTTCTCGAACCCATCGCGGGCCTTGATCGCTTCTTCCTTGGCCTCGACCCGGGCCTCCTTGAGGAGGGCCTCGGCATCGCGGCGGGCCTTTTCGAGGATCCTTTGGCCCTCGCCCTGCTCGGCGGCGGCACGTTTGGCCGCCCGCGAACGGGCCACCAGGAACCCGATGGCCACACCCACCACCCCGACGACCACAGCCACGCCTATCTGAAGCGGAAGTCCTACCTCGGCTATCATCATGGCATCGCTCGCTTTCCGGAGGGAGGACCGTTGAACTCGGAACGCGGAACCTTGCCCGCCATCATTGGGGCGGGGCGAAACGCTTGCCCGCCGTGGCGGGCGGAAGGAACGGCAAGGAATCGCGCGTTTCGCGTCCAGCGCTCGGCGTGGGGAACGGGCGGGTGCCCGCGATGGGACGTGCGGTGCGTGGCTGGCGCGGCCAAGCAAGTCGGCGGAAAGGGCGACGGAGGGGGGTCAGGTCACACGATAGCGGATCTTGCCCCGAGCGAAGGTCGAACGGACCGATCCACGCCTTCTGAACCTCCCACGACGCATCCTCCCGCCTTCGACATCAACCGGCGTCCGAACGGACCCCGGAGGTCGCGCCAAGCGACTCGCCACGGAGAGGTCCGGTTACCGCGGCCACGTTTCCAGTGATTGGCTCCAGGTCGGCTGGTCGCCGCGGCGACCTACAGATGCTCGACCCGGGGCCCTTAGGCTCGTCCACTCACGGAGCGCCCGAAGCGCCCCTTATCCCCAGGTTCAACGGACCTCTGTGTCTCCTATTTGTATAAGGCGCCGCACCAAGACGCCTTTCCTCGTTCCATATCGGCCTGATGGCCGTCGGTGCTAAACCTATGATGGTCCGGTCCGGGCTGCATGTCAAGCGGAAAAATCCGACCGGCGTTTTTGCTATCATCAAGGGCGTTTGACGTGCAACAAACTTGCTGCCAGATTGGCAGGACAAGAAAGCGGCTGGCGCCCCAGCGTTTACTTCAGTGCGTCGAACAACGTGGCCTTGAACTCGTTTTCGTCTTCGGTGTTGTAGAACGGAACGCCCACAAGCCGGTATTTCGTGTCCGCGTTGAGCGTCAGGACCTTGTCGGCGAACTGTTCCCGAATCTCCTTCAGGAACTGCTCTTTCCACCTGTCGTGTTCCTTCAGATGTTTTCCCTTCGGTTCGATGAACACCTGGAACGTGAGAATCTTGCCGCTCTTCTCCCGCAGGAACAAGACGAAGTCTGGCTCGAAGGCCTGACCGTCCGCGAAGTTGTAAACCTTGAAATGCCCCTCATTGCGGATGAGGTACACGGCCTCGTATTTCTTCCGCAACTGCGCCATTTGCCTATCGAGCATCCGCACAAAGGGCTTCTCTTCGCTCGTTCCGTAGAGCGCATTGAATACGTACCAGTCGCGCCCGGCGATAAACGCTTCGAACTGGGGGTCTTCAAGAGCCAGCGGATTCTTCTTGTCGAACTTCAGTATCTTGTCCGTGAAGACTTCGCTGATCCGGGCTGGCCTGAAATCATGGGAACCGCAGTACTCGGTTATGCCTTGCCGTGCTTCAGTATCAATCTGGTTCAGCAACCCGACCACGGCATTAAGCTTCTCGGTCTTGTTCTCCTCCAGGAGGTTGACGTTACCTTGGAAGGTGATCGTGAGGCCACCCAGATAGGCATCGGTCGAGATGAACTCCTGCATGGACGTGAGGTGGGGAAAGTACCGCCGCAAGGATGCGAAGGTGAAAAAGGGAACCCTTGCCAGGGCCGACTCGACAATGTTCCGCTCGATTTGTGTCAACTGGACGTCCAGGCGCTTTTCGTCCGCAACGACAGCCTTGGCCTCCTTTTCCGCGAGGATCGCAGTCTGTCCGCCATGTCCGGTGGCGATGGTATGAACATAATTCTTTCTGGCCACGTCCATGTCCGCCAATGACTTGACCTGCCGGTAGTCATTCGTCAGCCGGGTGTTGGTGTAGATCGCGCCGTACTTGTAGAACGGCGTTTTCGCAAAGGAATCCTTGAGCCGCATCGGCCTTTCCACGGTCTCCTCGGCCATGATGCCCTGTGCAACAAGCGCCGACCGGATTTCGTGGATATAGCGGAAATCGTTGATGCTGTGGTAGTGCAATTCCTCCAGCACCCGCAGTTCATGCGCTACGTCGCCATCGAACTTGCGCCGAAAGCGGTCGTTACTTTGTGGCGTAACGAAAGGAAAATACCGTGCGCCGCGCCCGATTAACTGCGCCTCGGATACCGTGGTCGAGCCGAGCTTCCCCCGGCCTGTATCCCGGCTTTCGTAGCAGCGGATGATGTCGAACAGGTTGAGGACGTCCCACCCCTCGTTGAGCTTCTGAACGGCAAAAATCGCCCGGATGCGGTTGTTTCGGTCCTCCAGGGAGTTGAGCAGAATCTGGTATTGCTCCTTCTCGCCTTCCTCGTTGACCGACAGGCAGAAGTCGGTGTGGAACTCGCGCTTCAGGCGGGCCACCAGTTGGCCGTCCGTGATCCCGTTTTCCAGGAAGAACTGGAAGGCACGCTGCACGGTCGGAACGTCCGATTTGCGGACGCGGGCGATGTCCTTGACCGTAAGGCCCTCGATCAGCCTATGGAAGTTCTCCTTGTTTTTGTGCGACTGGGCGATGGTACGCTGGGCCTTCAGCAGGACCACCGGCTTCAGGTTGATCCGATGCTTGGCGGCGACCTCCTGCTTGTACTGGCTCAGGATCAGGGCCTGTAGAATGCGTTCGTGCAGGGCGAAATCGGACTGCACGATCATCACGTCTTTGGAGAAGCGGTCGTTTCGGTACTGCTGGAGGTCGTACCGGATGACGACTTTGTTCCGGTACTTGTCCACCATGCCCGCGTCCTCGAAGTCGTGCGTGGCGGTGAACTCCAGCAGGAGGTTGTCTTGGTTCTGCGTGAAGATGCGCTCAACGGTGTTCTCCCAACTCTCAAACAACTCCAACTGAGCCTTGGTTTTCGTGTTCAGATGGTGGGCCTCGTCGGCAATCAGGACGACCTTGTGTTTTCGGAAATCCTCGAGCGTGATCGCGTTCTCTTTCTCGGTCGTCAGGTCAATGTGCAACTTCTGAATGGTCGTGAAGCAGATGTTGATGTCCTTGGGGTTGACCGCCTCGAAGTTCTCGACCGGCGACACGCGGACGTGTTGGTTGCCGATCACGATGTCGGGGACAAACAGGAACTTCGAGGATTGCGGGTTCAGGAAGTTGTCCTTCGTTTTGTGGATGATGTTCGTGGAGTTGACGAAGAAGAGGAAGTTCCGGTAGCCGCGCTCATACAGGTACAGGATCAGACCAGCCATGATCAGCGTCTTGCCACTGCCCGTTGCCATGTTGAACAGGAGATGCAGAGGGAGTGCCTTGCCTGGGAAGTCCTTTTGATGGCAGTGGAAGAACCGGGCGAATGCCTCAATCTGGTACGGACGCAATTCGTACCGGGGGTTCAGGTTCAGAGTCATGCCCCGCGGCATCCCCTTGGCCAGCAAGCCAAAGCCGGAGATGCTATCGAGCTTCTCGTATAGGAATTGCTCAGGCATTGTGCGCCTCACCGTAGAACGCCTTGTTAAGGGCCTTGTCCTCGTCGCTCACCTTGAAGCGTGGGTCGTCAATCTCGGACAGGTTTACGTAGAGCTGGTTCTTGTCCAGCAGTTCTGCCAGCAGGCGCTTCTGTTTCTTGAGTCCGTCCTCTTCTTGCCCGATGGCCTCGAAATCCTTGACGGCATCCTCCGGCACCTGAGGGTTGACGTACCAGTTCAGGAATGAGCCCTTTGCCATTTCCTTCCAGATTTTGGCTAGTTCCTTCCTAGTGCTCTGTCGCTACTCAATTGATGGATAGAGTTTCTTCAGTTTGATCCGGGCATCTTCGGTTCTGAACCGCCAGTTCACCTTGGCGTGGGCGCCATTGCGTGCCTTCTCCCACGCCTTGGC